>JACCDY010403550.1_pt1 | contig 26174 bp, 25 predicted proteins | sample 7446391 | NCBI WGS metagenome assembly JACCDY01 (sample SAMN15323451, study PRJNA562643) | freshwater metagenome | isolation source: river surface water | place: USA:Blue River Watershed | collected 2017-08-18 | reverse complement strand
GGAGGGGAAGCTCAACGAGCCGTTTGATGGCAAAACTGTCGTGATCACGCATCACGCGCCATCCCGAGGAAGTGTGCATCCTAGGTTTCGTGGCGATCCGTGTAATTCCGCGTTTGTGTCCGATCTTGACGAGCTGGTTCAGAAGGCGGATTACTGGATTCATGGCCACGTGCATGACAGTTTCGATTACATGGTGGGCAAGTGCAGGGTCATGACCAACCCTGGCAGCTATGCCACCACCTCCGGCAAGGTGAAGACCCCCGAGGAGCTCGATTGGGAGAACCCGTTGTTTGACCCCCAAAAGACGTTTGAGATTGAGACGGTAAAATCCGAGCAATATCTGCCCGGATGATGAAATAGGTAGACATACAGGACTTAAAATCCTGGGGCGCAAGCCGTGCCGGTTCGATTCCGGCTCCGGGCACCAAGAATTACTCGGGTATCGCATGCCCCATTCGCGCCGCAAGGCCGATCAGCGCCATACATCGGCCACCAGAGTAACAGTAGGCAAGGATGGGCCGCGGCATTTCAGAGAGCAAGACGCCCATCTCTTGGGCATTAGCCGCCGTGCCGCCATCGGGTGTGACGGGCAGAAAACGAAATTTGAGGCCCGCTTGTTCGGCTGCGGATTGAATAGACTCTGCCGTAGGCTGGTCGGCCCCGTATTCAAAATCAGGTCGATTGCAGATCACCGATTGAAACCCTGAGCTTGCGATTTCAGATAGATCGCTAGGGCTGATCTGCCCAGCGACTGCGAGTTTTTCTGTAAGCCACCGAATGGGCAGTGCCATGGAGGGAGTCTTTTCTATTTTAGATCTTGCAAGGTTGGAAGTTGTTCAGCCAAGCGCTGCACTACGCGCTTAAGCTTAAAGTGTCTAAATATAATTGACTTTAACTTATTAATTGGCTGTAATGAAGCCTTCTTATCCGAGAGTCTTAAGGGGCGCCGTGATCTCTGCAGACGGTTTACGTGCGACAAGCGTCTTTACGGAGGGCCTTTAAATGCGCCTCGACCACACAACGTTATCGAAATTTCTAACTCAAGAGCTTGAGGGCAGCGCCGATGCCCGCAATCTGGCGGCGCTGCTGATTGATGTGGCCTCTGCCGTTAAGGCAATCTCTGTAACGACTGCCAAAGGTGGGCTTGCCGGAATCCTGGGTAGCCTCGAGACAGAGAACATACAAGGCGAAGTCCAGAAAAAACTAGATATTCTTTCGAACACAGAATTCGTAAATACGTTCTCGCTTGGAGGACTTGTTGCGGGAATTGCCTCTGAGGAAATGGAAAATCCGATTGCCATAGAAGGTAACAAGCGGGGCCCATTTCTCACGCTTTTTGATCCTCTCGATGGATCCTCGAATATTGATGTCAATGTCTCAGTGGGTTCGATATTTTCAGTTCTGCGTGCACCGAAGGATCGCGCTGTGGTGATGGCCGATTACCTAAGGCCAGGACGGGAGCAGATCGCCGCGGGCTATGCGCTCTATGGGCCATCGACAATGTTTGTTCTGACAGTGGGAAAGGGAACCCATGGGTTTACCTTAGATCGGGAGGCTGGAGATTTCATCCTCACCCACGCCAATATCCAAGTACCTGCGGATTCCAGTGAGTTTGCAATCAATGCGAGTAACGAGCGCTTCTGGGAGCCTCCGGTTTTACGCTATGTCTCCGAGTGCAAGGCCGGCAAGACCGATGTCAGAGGCCGTGATTTCAATATGCGATGGATCGCCAGCATGGTGGCGGATATCCATCGAATTCTGATGCGCGGTGGCATCTTTATGTACCCCAAAGACAATAAAGACCCGAGTAGGCCCGGCCGTTTGCGGCTAATGTACGAAGCCAATCCCATGGGGTTGGTGGTTGAGCAGGCCGGCGGAATAGCCAGCACCGGCCGCGGCAGGATTCTCGAGTTAGCGCCTGAGCTGATCCATCAGCGAATTCCCGTCATTATGGGATCACGCAATGAGGTCGAGCGGATTGAGCGCTATCACCAAGAGTTCGATGCCGGGAAAGATAAGAGTTATTCCTCTCCACTCTTTAAGGAACGATCCTTATTTCAATAAGTTAATCTGTCGATCGATTCGACCATAACTTATTGCGGGAACTCGCATGTCAGCCCAATATCCGATTGTTGCAATAACTGGCTCTTCTGGGGCCGGCACGACTACAGCGATGAGTAGCTTTCAGCATATTTTCCGGCGTGAGGGCATAAAGGCCCAGGTGCTTGAGGGCGATTCGATGCATCGGTTTAATCGAATGGAGATGCGTGCCGAGTTAAAAAAGAGAACAGAGTCCGGAAACAATAATTTCAGCCATTTTGGACCAGAGGCGAATCTCTTAAAGGAGCTCGAAGAGATTTTCCAGCGCTTTGCGCAGACCGGTAAGGGAAAGGTCCGTAAGTACATTCATGATGCAGCCGAAGGGTCAGAGTTTCACCAGGAACCCGGAACCTTCACGCCTTGGAATGATATGCGAGCCGATGCTGACCTACTGTTCTATGAGGGTCTGCATGGCGGTTATGTCGGGCCTGATGCAGACGTTGCCCGACATGTTGATCTTCTGGTGGGGGTAGTGCCGATCATCAATCTCGAGTGGATACAAAAACTCCATCGTGACAAGCGGACCCGAGGATATTCTCAAGAGGCAGTCGTCGATACGATTCTGCGACGAATGCCGGATTACATTAACCATATCTGCCCACAATTCTCGCGCAGTCATGTTAATTTTCAAAGGGTACCCACAGTAGACACCTCGAATCCCTTTATTGCCAACGATATTCCAAGCCCCGACGAGAGCATGGTCGTGATCCGTTTTGCCAATCCCAAGGGGATTGATTTCCCGTATCTCTTATCGATGTTGCATAACTCTATGATGACTCGGCCTAACACCTTGGTCATCCCTGGAGGCAAGATCGGCTTGGCGATGCAGTTGATCTTTACGCCCATGATTCTTCGACTTATGGATCGAAAGCGTCGAGCCTAGCGAGGGGTGTAAAGGTATGGCCTTGGTGATGTTTGATTTGGATGGCACGCTGCTGGATACGGCTGGCGAAATAGCGGAGTCCGCAAACCGTACGCTCGACCATTATCAGCTGCCGCGGGTCTCCGTGGCTGATGTCCGTAACTGGATTGGCCATGGCACGGGGTGGATGATGCGTCAGGCTTGGAATTCGGTTGCCCAGGCGCCGAGCGACGCTCAATGGGCGAAGGTGATGGAGGTTTTTATCCACCACTATTTTGAATGTGCGGGCTCTGACAGTAAGCCTTATCCCGATGTACTAGAGTCCCTCGGGCGCTTGCAAGAGCTCGGAGTGAAGCGGGCAATCATTACCAACAAAGAGTGCCGATTTACCGAGCGGATTCTGGAGCGCCATGGGCTCACCTCTATTTTTGATTTGGTAATCTCGGGCGATACCTACGCCGTAAAAAAACCGAACCCTACCGTAATCTACAATTGTCTTGATGCCTTAAACATGAGCGTCGGGGAATCTCTCTTTGTTGGGGATTCGTCAATCGATATTGCGACAGCGAAGGCGGCGGGCGTTTTATGTTGGGCAGTACCCTATGGCTACAACATGGGCCAGCCTATCGAGACTGCTGCGCCGGATCGAATTGTGCCCACGATTAAAGAAGTTCCACTTTTTTTTAAAGGACTTGCATGAGGTTTTTGCGAATGACAGAGTTGCCGCTTGAAGGGAAAAGGGTCTTCATTCGCGCTGATTTAAATGTTCCTCAGGATGATGCAGGCGTCATAACGGACGACACCCGCATACGGGCCTCGATTCCTGCGATTGAGCAGGCACTGGCCAAGGGCGCAGCGGTCATGGTGACCTCACACCTGGGCCGCCCCACGGAAGGCGAGTTGAAGGCCGAAGACTCTCTGGCGCCAGTGGCTGCCCGGCTGGCTCAGTTGCTCAACCGAAAAGTGCCGCTGATTGCCAATTGGGTAGATGGCGGATTTTCGGTCAATCCGGGTGAGGTGGTCTTGCTCGAGAACTGCAGGGTGAACCGCGGAGAGAAGAAAAACGACGAAGCATTGGCCAAGAAGATTGCAGCCCTCTGCGACATTTATGTCAACGACGCCTTTGGTACAGCACACCGGGCTGAGGCAACGACCCACGGTGTAGCAAAGTTCGCGCCAATCGCCTGTGCTGGCCCACTCATGGCGGCTGAACTTGATGCATTGGCCGCAGCCCTACACAACCCTAAGAGGCCCATGGTTGCAATTGTTGCGGGCTCTAAGGTGTCTACGAAGCTCACGATTCTTAAATCTCTGGCCTCGAAGGTCGATCAATTAATTGTTGGAGGAGGTATTGCCAACACCTTCATGCTCGCGAAGGGCCTTCCTATAGGCCGCTCGCTGGCTGAGCCCGATTTGGTAGAGCAGGCGCGCGACATTATTGCGATGATGGAATCTCGGGGTGCCGGGGTGCCTATCCCCGAGGATGTCGTCGTGGCCAACGAGTTCTCTGCCCAGGCACGTGCTAATAAGGTGGCGGCCGATCAGGTTGCTGCTGATGACATGATCCTGGATATCGGACCAAAAACGGCCTCGCGGCTTGCCGCAATTATTGCGAACGCAGGAACGATCGTCTGGAATGGTCCGGTGGGCGTATTCGAAATTCCGCAGTTTGCGGGGGGTACAAAAATGCTTGCCGCTGCGATTGCGCACTCGCCCGCCTTCTCGATCGCCGGGGGTGGTGACACCTTGGCGGCGATCTCGAAATTCGATATCGCGTCTCAAATTGGTTATATCTCTACGGGTGGCGGCGCATTCCTAGAGTTCCTCGAGGGAAAGGTCTTGCCCGCGGTTGAGATATTGGAATCTCGCGGGCGCTAAGTTCTGGCCGCGGGTCGCTCACCGCTGCCGTGGCGGCGGCCTAGGTGGGCCAATGGACTGAGCGAATTTAAATTGGCGGCTGCTTTCTTCGCCGCACCGTCAAGTACCAGAGTAAACCGATGGCAATCGTGGGCACTGAGATAAGGCCAACCTGATCGGGGTCAAGCGGCACGCCGTATTCCTTTAGACCTTTGGCAACGTATTGCAGTAATCCCGTTGCGTAGTAGGTCATCACAATGATGGAGAGACCTTCCACTGTCTGCTGCAGCCTCAACTGCAGCTTTGCCCGTCGGTCCATACTCGATAGCAATTCTTGTTGTTGGCTCTCGTTTACAAACTCGATGCGGGTTTTTAAAATCTGCGTGGTTCGCGATATACGGTCTGATAAGTCGCGAAGCCTGCGAACAGTCCACTTACAGGTACGCATCGCAGGTTCGAATCGCCGATCCATAAAGGTATTGAGCATCTGCACACCCGGGATTGTTGTTTCATGGAGTTCAACGAGCGAGCGCTTCACTAGTTCGTGGTAGGCCTCGGCTGCTGTGAAGCGCAGCCCATTTGCAGATATCCAGCCTTCGACCTGCGCAGCCAGTGCAGACACATCGCCAAGAAGCTGTGCATCGACCGATAGATCGATGGTGGTTTTTTTCTGCGCGGTCGCAATCTTCTCAGAGACTCGGGCGAGCTCAAGTTCTGCCGAACGCAGCGGCTCAGCAAGGGACTTGGCATGAGGCAAGGCAAGCAGAGCCATCATGCGATAGGTCTCGGCATCAATCATTCGCTGAACCGTACGGCCTGCCTGCCGACTGCCAATTGCTGGCCCACGCAGAATCATCTGAATAAAGCCAGCCTCATCGAGTTGAAGGTCGGTCCAGAGCTGTGCGTTCTGGTTTGAGGTAACGACACTTCCGACAACGGTGTTTCCTGAGAATCGCTTTGCAACCTCGTAGGCATCGGGGTAGGGTTGTGCAGATTCAAGCGCGATGTCGAGCGCAACGAGCCGTTGTCCGGTAAGTTCATTGAGCCCTTGGGCGTTTACGGACTCGAGCCGCTTGCCGGTCTTTGTCAATACGGCATCACGGGACTCGAAGCTGGCGGTGTCTGACTGCTGCGAGAAGATGGTGACACTCACGAATTCGCCATGCATCTCCCACTTCAACAAAATTCGCTGCGGCTCTGGTGCAATCTCGAGTACCCGTATTGAGGGGTTATGGGCCGTACCATGATGGAGCGGAAAACTATTCGATGCCCGATTAATCCAAGAGAGCTGCTGGCGGCGCGAAATCGCGTCGAGGATAAAAGCCTGATTGATGATCCGCTCGTTGGGCCACAGGGCAATCGGTGGCCGCGCATGGATCTCGTTGTGCAGGGCATAACGCTGGGGATGGTCGGCGCTGGGGTTGTTACTCATCATGAGATGCGATTCTGCCAGTAAGCCCGGGCAATTCTGATCTGGTCTTCAAGATAACTTGCGTAGAAATCCCTAGAGGCATAGCCCACTAAGGGGGGTGTTAGGGGGTTTGCCCGGGCATCTAGCATGGCCAGTGTGGGCGTTAGTCGCATGCCGTGAAGATTGCCCCACTCCCGGGCAGTTCGTTTTTTTCCGTCCGGAAACCAGGCCGGGCTTGCATCATCAACATCCATCTCGACCACCAGAAAGCCGGGCGACATTTGGGCGCGGCTGCGCGGAAGGAGCTGCTCTTTTTTAAGGGCCACACACCACGGGCAGCCCTCTGATGTCAGCAAGCCTGCGACGACGATTCTTCCTCCCGGAGCCTTGCCGAGGGTATCAATTAGCTTACTTAGCGGGACCATGGGTAGGAGGGCATCAGGATAGGAGGAGGGTTGTGCGCTGCGCCATCATGTTTAGTTGACTATATGCTTCTATAAGAATATTGTTCCCAGCCATATGACCTCAGACCGCAAATCCACACAGCGCTTGCCCTTTGACCCCGACTTTTCGCCAGTATTGGCGAGGGAAGACGGTGACACGAGTCTGGCGAGCGTGTTCGAAAAGGCAAGTGCGTATTTCTCCCTGCTCTCCGAGCCATCTCGGCTTCGAATTATCCAGGCAATTTGTCACCGGGAGTGCTCGGTCCAAGAGGTGGTGGAACAGACCGGATTACCGCAGCCCAATGTCTCCCGGCACTTAGCACTATTGCACCGATCAGGCGTTTTGTCGCGCAGGCGCGCGGGAACATCGGTATTTTACAAAGTCAGCGATCCAACGATTACCGAACTCTGCCGCCTGGTTTGTGTGCGAATGGCGGGGGGGTTTGCAAGTTAACGCAGGAATCAGAATTTCATAGTGAATTAATGTTGTAAACGAATTCAACACTGGGGAGGGTTGAATGCCAACTGAAGTAAAGAAGTCTGGCCGCCTGATTAAGGCGCCGGAGAATTTTCTAGCGCAAGACGATGTCAAGAGACCAGAGCTGATGCGCCGGAAATTTCTGGCGGCCTCTGTCTCCTCGGCTGCGGCTTCGATCGCCGTGGTGGGAATCGCCTCTGGCGGCCGCTCGGCGCATGCCGCACCGGGCGCGGGAGACCCCAACATATTGAACATGCCCGCGCACACCACAGGTTTAGGAATGCCTGTTGCGGCAAATCCATATGGGCTGCCCTCGCAATACGAAAAAGGCCTGCAGCGGCGCGAGAGCCCTGGTCTAACCCGAGTGTCTGCAGCGTCGGTTGCATTTACACCGCTGCAGGGCACCTTTGGAATTATCACGCCTAGCGGCCTGCACTTTGAGCGTCATCATCAGGGATGGTGGGACATTGATCCCAGCAAGCATCGTCTGATGGTGATGGGCCTTGTTAAAACCCCCAAGGTCTACACGATGGATGACATCATGCGACTGCCATCGGTATCGCGGATTCACTTTATCGAGTGTGGCGCCAACACGGCAATGGAGTGGGGTAATGTGGCCGTGCCCACGGTGCAGTATTCCCATGGCATGGTCTCCTGCAGTGAATTTACGGGTGTACCACTGTCAGTACTGCTTGAGGATTGCGGTATTGACATGAAAAAAGCGAAGTTTGTACTTGCCGAGGGTGCGGATGGCTCCTCCATGACACGAACGATTGGGCTTGATCGTGCGTTAGATGATGTACTTGTAGCCTACGGAATGAATGGTGAAATGCTTCGGCCCGAAAATGGCTACCCCTTGCGGCTTGTGGTTCCCGGTGTTCAGGGGGTCTCATGGGTCAAGTGGCTTCGTCGCATTGAAGTGGGCGACCAGAAGTGGGCCACAAAAGATGAGGCGATTCACTATATTGATTTGATGCCCGATGGTCTGCATCGCCAGTACACGGGAATGCAGGAAGCCAAGTCAGTGATTACAACCCCCTCAGGTGGGCAGACTCTGCTTGATAAGGGTTTCTACAACATTAGTGGCCTTGCTTGGTCCGGCCGTGGCAGAGTCAAGCGTGTCGATGTCTCGGTTGACGGAGGCCGTAACTGGCGAACCGCAAGGCTTGAGACCCCGATCCTCACCAAGGCCTTTACCCGCTTTAATATTGATTGGGTCTGGAATGGTGCGCCGGCGATTCTTCAGTCCCGTGTGCAGGATGAGACCGGATACGTGCAGCCAAAGATTAACCAGCTGCGCGAAATACGCGGAACCCGATCGATCTATCACCAAAACGCAATTCAGTCGTGGAAGGTCGCCGAGACTGGGGAGGTCAGCAATGTTCAGGTCTATTAAAACACTGCGTGTATTGACGTCTTGCCTTCTGCTCGGGGCGAGTGGTCTTGCCTATGCAGCAAAGCCCGCATTAACCGGTATTGGCCGCGCGGCAACCCCAGCCGAAATCAAGGCCTGGGATATCGATGTGCGCCCAGATTTTGTTGGGCTTCCCGCAGGCTCTGGGTCGGTCGCGAAGGGTCAGGATGTCTGGGAGGCGAAGTGTGCGTCTTGTCATGGCGTGTTCGGTGAAAGCACCGAGGTCTTCACGCCAATCGTGGGCGGAACGACCAAGAAAGATATTGAGACCGGGCGGGTTGCGAACCTGTCGCGGCTTGATTTCCCCCAACGGACCACCATGATGAAGGTGGCGACCGTATCGACCCTGTGGGATTACATTAATCGAGCAATGCCTTGGAATAATCCAAAGACTCTTGCGGTCGATGAGGTCTACAGTGTAGTTGCATACATCCTTAATCTTGCAGAGGTCGTGCCCGAAAATTTTGTGCTCTCCGATAAAAATATCGCTGAGGTTCAAAAGCGTATGCCCAATCGAAACGGCATGACGACAAACCATGGCTTATGGGATCTTAAGGGTCAGCCCGATGTTAAAAATACACTCTGCATGAGTAACTGCCCCGTTGATTTGAAAATTGCGTCAAGCCTTCCCGCGTCTGCCCGAGATGCCCACGGAAACCTGATGGAGCAGCACCGCCCGATTGGTCCTGCACGGGCAATCGATACCTCGAAGCCCGCGTCAGGGTTGGCGCCGAATCCGGGCGCTTTGGCCCCTGCACCCAGCGTGGTGGCAGTGGCACCTCCAACGAAGGGGGCCTCTGGCCCGTCAGGGCCAGAGTTATCAAAAAAGTTTAATTGCACTGCATGTCATGCACCGGCCGCAAAAATGGTGGGCCCTTCGTGGACAGAGATTGCAAAGAAATACAAGGGCGATGCAAAAGCCCCTGCAGCTTTGGCGTTAAAGGTCAAAAATGGGGGTTCGGGTAATTGGGGAGCAATTCCAATGCCGCCGCACCCCTCAATGAAGGACAATGAGCTCTCTGCGGTTGTGCAGTGGGTTCTTGAGGGTGCCAAGTAACCACTCGGCATTGATTTTTGAGAAAAGAGGAGAAGTCATATGAGTATTTCACGTCGTCAGGTGATCAAAGCGGGTGGTGGCGCAGCCTTGTACAGCGCGCTGGCCTCGGTTGGTTTCTTTCAAGCAAACCCAGCCCTTGCGGCCGCATGGAAAAAAGATTGGTTTGATGCAAAAAACGTTCCTGATGCACTGAAGGCAATGGGGATCGCGTCGGCGCCTAATAGCGCAGATATTGTGATCACATCGCCCGATATCGCTGAAAACGGTATGGTGGTTCCGGTCGGAGTAGCCTCCAAGCTAGCCAAGACAGAGATGGCCGCCTTGTTGGTGGAGAAGAATCCTTCCATGCTGGCAGGATTTTACGAGTTCACCACAGATGCGGTACCCGATGTATCCATGCGGGTAAAGATGGGGCAGAGCTCCGATGTCATTGCAATTGTGAAGGCTGATGGGAAATTCTTTATGGCCAAAAAAGAGATCAAGGTAACCCTGGGCGGCTGCGGCGGCTAAGGGCTGTCGACGCTTCGCTAGGCTTTCACTTATTTAGTACTTTTGAAACAAGATTAAGGAGATTCAAATGGCAGATCCAATGCGTATTCGTGCACGTGCCGCAGATGGCATCGTTGATGCTCGGGTGTTAATGGCCCACGAAATGGAAACAGGAATTCGAAAAGATTCCGCAGGAAAATTAATCCCCGCCTGGTTTATTCAGGAAGTGGTCTGTCAGTTAAATGGCAAACCCGTGATGACGGCGCAGTGGGGCCCCGCAATCTCTAAGAACCCCTTCCTACAGTTTAAAGCCAAGGGTAAGGCCGGCGACAAAATCACCGTTACCTGGGTAGATAACAAGGGCGAAAAACGAACTGACGAAGCAACCGTCGCTTAATGGTTGGCGTATCCCATTGCAATAGTCTGCTGAGGGGATGTGCTGAGCCAAGCGCCGGGTTGTGAGAGCGAGTCATGAGAATGCGCCGCCGTAAATAAAAATAGTTTAGGAGACGAATATGTTGACAAAATCAATTCAGAAAGCCGCGTTTGGTCTGGCAGTCGGTCTATCGCTAAGCCTTACTGGGCATGCACAGACCGATGCTGAAAAGGCAATTGACCGTTATCGGGAGCTTGTTGCCGACGGCAACCCCGCGGAGCTCTGGGAGGCCAAGGGCGAAGATCTCTGGAAGAAAAAGCGCGGCCCGAAGAATGCATCGCTCGAGAAATGCGATTTGGGCCTTGGCCCCGGGGTCGTCAAAGGCGCGTATGTTTCATTGCCCCGTTACTTCGATGACGTTAAAAAAGTCCAAGATCTCGAGACCCGAATTGTGACCTGTATGGATCAGCATCAAGGCATTAAGGCCAAGGCAGCAGTTTATGACCGCGATGATCACAAAGATGTGATTTCTCTGGTCGCCTGGATTGCCTCTGAATCACGGGGAATGCCCGTTAACGTTCCGCAGAGCCACCCGGAAGAAAAGCGTATGTATGAAGTCGGAAAACGGGTCTTCTTCTACCGGGCCGGCCCCTACGATTTTGCGTGTGCGACCTGTCACGCTGCGGATAACACCCGTATTCGCCTGCAAGGGCTTCCAAACCTCACTAACAATGAGCCAGCTGGCAAAGCTTTTACCTCCTGGCCAGCCTATCGTGTTTCAAATTCGCAACTCTGGCCGATGCAAAAGCGGCTAGAGGATTGCTTTCGCCAACAGCGCTTCCCTTATGTTGAATTTGGTTCGGATGTCACTATTGCGCTCTCGAGTTACATGGGTGTGACAGGTAAGGGCGTTAAATCACTAGCCCCCACCATCAAGCGTTAATCGGAGAAATCTAATGAAAAAATCTACACTCATCATTGCGGGCCTCTCCTTCGTACTTACGGGCTGCGCCACAATGTATAGCGCTGCTGAGCTTGATAAGATGGCAAAAGATGCGGTTGAAAAATCATTTAGCGAAAGAGGTATCGCTAAAAAAGAGCGCATCAACCAAGACGCAATCAATCTGGCGTGTACAAGCGCTGAGCTCAGCAAGACTCCGCTCTCCGGCGAGGCAACACGTAAACTTGAGGCTGCCGAGTATCAGGCGATTAAGTACCCTGCAGACGGAAAGTTTCTTGGTGATTGGAAAGCGGGCGAGCGGGTAGCCCAAGGGGGTGGCGGCAGTACATACAGCGACTCCGCGTCTGCGCCTAACGGCGGGAATTGCTATAACTGTCATCAGATCAGCAAAGAGGAAATTTCGCACGGCACACTGGGCCCTAGCCTCTACAACTTCGGTAAGCTCCGCGGGAACTCGGAAGCAGTTGTGAAGTACACCTGGGGCAAGATCTATAACGCCAAAGCGTTTAATGCCTGCACTAATATGCCTCGCTTTGGCCATCAGGGGATTCTGACTGAGGGCCAGATGAAGGATTTAATGGCCCTTTTGCTAGATCCAGCATCACCGGTTAATAAGTAATGATTCCTTAGGGCTCAGTGCGAGAGCACTGAGCCCTTTTTCTATCGTCAACAGCAAAACAGGTCTGGTTAGGGCGGCCGAGCCCAACCCACCTGAATCCAACTCACTCCAACCGAATACGAAAGATAGCGATATGCAACTCGATCGTCGTGAATTTCTAAATGTTATGGCTGCAGGCTCTGCCTGCGGGATGTTTGGCTCCTGGGCTGGCGCAGCAAGTGCAGCGACGAAGGGCGAGAAGCTCTATGACATTCCTAAGTTCGGTAACGTCAGCGTTTTGCATTTCACCGACTGCCATGCACAACTAACCCCCATTTATTTTCGTGAGCCGAATGTCAATATCGGTCTGGGCGTGATGAACAATCGCCCCCCGCACTTTGTGGGTGAGGAGTTTCTAAAGTTTCATCAGGTGCCTGCCAATACGGCCCTGTCCCACGCGTTTACGTATCTCGACTTTGAGAAATCGGCTAAGGCCTACGGTAAGGTGGGGGGGTTCGCCCATCTCGCAAGCCTCATCAAGAAGATGCGTGCTGATCGACCAAATGCGTTTTTGCTCGATGGGGGTGATACCTGGCAGGGGTCTGCGACAGCCTTGTGGACAAACGGGCAGGACATGGTGGATGCCTGTAAGTTGCTTGGTGTGAACATGATGAGTCCGCACTGGGAATTTACTCTCGGGGCCAAGCGGGTCGAAGAAATTATTAAAAAGGATTTTGTAGGCAAGATTGAGTTTCTGGCGCAAAACGTCAAAACAACTGATTTCGGTGATCCAGTCTTTAAGCCCTATGTGATCCGGGAGCAAAACGGCATTCCTGTCGGAGTAATTGGCCAGGCTTTTCCCTACACACCGATTGCTAACCCACGCTACTTGGTGCCTGACTGGTCCTTTGGCATTCAAGAGGACAACATGCAAAAAGTTGTGGATGAGGTCCGCAAGAAAGGTGCACAGGTGGTGGTCGTGCTCTCCCACAACGGCATGGATGTTGATCTGAAGATGGCCTCGCGTGTCCGCGGGATTGATGCGATTTTTGGAGGCCATACCCACGATGGCGTTCCTCAGCCCGTAATTGTAGATAACCCGGGTGGTAAGACCTTAGTAACAAACGCAGGATCGAATTCGAAGTTCCTTGGGGTCATGGATTTTGATGTTCGTGGCGGCAAGGTAACGGGATATAAGTATTCGCTTTTGCCCGTATTCTCAAAGATGCTACCGGCTGATCGGGATATGCAAGCGCTAATTGATAAGGTTCGTGCCCCCTACAAAGCGAAGCTTGAGGAGAAGTTGGCCATCACCGATGGGCTGCTCTATCGGCGTGGAAACTTTAATGGCACCTTTGATCAGTTAATCTGCGATGCACTGATGGAGGTGAAGGGCGCTGATATTGCGTTCTCACCGGGCTTTAGATGGGGCACCAGTATCCTGCCGGGGCAGGCGATTACCCGCGAGCATGTCATGGACCAGACCGCCATTACCTATCCCTACACAACCGTCACCCCAATGACTGGCGAGTTCATTAAGACCGTATTGGAAGACGTCTGCGACAACCTGTTTAATCCAGATCCCTACTACCAGCAGGGGGGCGATATGGTCCGGGTTGGCGGTCTGACCTATGCATGCGAGCCAGGTGGTAAGGCCGGTAGCCGCATCTCTGATATGCGCTTAAATGGCAAACCGATTGAGGCCAGCAAGACCTATAGGGTTGCAGGCTGGGCGCCAGTTGCCGAGGGTGCGACCGGCGAGCCCATCTGGGAGGTCGTTGAGACTTGGCTTAAGGCAAAGAAAAAGATTACGCCACGTAAGCTTAATCTGCCGCGATTAGTGGGTTTGAAGAATAATCCGGGCATGGCCTGATTCTGGAGTTTCCAATGAGATCTAAAGGTTCGCTGATCTACTTGCGATTACTGTTTGCGGCTGCCGCGATTTACCTTGCAACGGCCCTTGTGGGGGTGAGTGCCCACGCCAATCCCTTTCCAAAGGGGAACGCCGCCGCAGGCAAGAAACTCCACGATAAAGGCTGCGTCACCTGCCACAACAGTATGTTTCCCGATAAAGACGGCACGCAGCTCTACTCTGATTTATTTCGAAAGGCTGACTCAGTCGCCAAGCTACGGGGAATGATCGAATTCTGTAATAACCGCACAAAGTCCGGCTGGTTCGAAGAAGAAATTCAACACGTAGGCCGATATCTTAACGACACGTATTATCAGTTTAAGTAATCTTCGGAAAGAAATTGCCGCAGCATTACTGAGGCAAGGACAAATCAATATTTGCAACGAGCCTTCCGGCGAACGTGATGTCGAGTTCAGCCGAGGAGGAATCTTGCATGAGTTGAACACCCGGCTGGGGGCTGGGGTTGGTCTGCTTGAGTTCTAAGAGATGTGCAGGCCACTCAAACATTAAGCGTGCGTGCATTGGTAGGTAGCCGTCGAAATAGCGGCGCATCAGCGGCCCTGCCATAAGGCGGTAGGTGGTGCTGTCGATTCTATCGAGCGCCTTTGACTCGAGATCAATACAGATGGTGGCGCCCCGCTGAACATCGGTCATGGTGACGTGGTGGCCTTGCACCTCGAGGCCGCCGATCCGCGTTGCCGAGGCAATCTCAAGATTTTGTAAGCGTTTTGGGTTGTAGACGATAACAATTTTTCGGATAGGGTCGAGCTGATAGTGACAGGTTGTGAGGCTGACAACGCCGCTCTCGAGGCTATCACGCGTGATTCGAACCCGTGACTCATAACGATACGCAGAGGGATCGGGGTGGACAGCAAGAAATCTGAGCTGGCCTTCTTGCGCGATATCGGAAAACTCAAGGGCCTGCGCCCTTGGAGCGAACCCCATGGTAAGGGCCATCATTATGGTTAGCGCAACAATGGTGACAACGATCGTTATGGGCGATGAACGAGCTCTAACTAAGATCAATCCCGCTTTCTGAGATGACGCATGCTTGGGCATCTCAGGGCCCCTTAGGCTGGCCGAGTAACTCCGAGGAGACCAGGGTTGGCCAGATGTTTGCGAAGATCGCTCTCTGCGCCTGCTCATTGGGATGTATTCCATCTGATTGAAACATCTTTGGATTATCCGCAATACCAGCAAGCATGAAGGGGACGAGGGGCGCATTGACCGACTGGGCTATGGAGGAAAAGATGCTATCAAACTGTTTTGCGTAGAGGCTTCCATAGTTCGGCGGCACCCTGATGCCCACGATGAGGCTCTTCGCACCCGCGGAATCCGCCAGAGAGATCATCGACCTGAGGTTTCGCTCGGTCTGGGCGACCGGCAGGCCTCGCAGGCCATCGTTTGCGCCGAGTTCGAGAATCATGATATTCGGCTTATATTTTTTAAGCGTCGCGGGAAGCCGGCTCAGGCCGCCTGCGGTGGTCTCCCCGGAGATACTTGCATTCATAATGCGGTGAGGGAACCCTTCCTTTTTTAACTGGTCTTGCATGAGGGCAACCCAGCCTGAGCCGCGTTTTAGGCCGTATTCAGCCGATAGGCTATCGCCAAAGACCAGAATCAGAGGTGCATTAGACTGGGCACCGGCTGTTGCTGTGGCTAGGCCGGTGGGGGAGGCCTGCGCAAAAAGGCCGGTCAGAGTCGTCAGGATTGTAACGATAAGTAAAGCAAGCTGGTTTAGGCGTCGGGTCATACCAAGTATCTAAGCACAAAAACAAGGAGTTAGTGTTGGCCGCAATTCAAGCAAAGAACATAACCAAGACGGTGCTCGATAGTGCGGGGTCCATTGATATTTTGAAAGATATCAGTTTGAGTGTGGCTGCGGGATCCTCACTGGCGATATTAGGTGCTTCGGGTAGCGGGAAATCAACGCTCCTAGGAATTCTTGCGGGCCTCGATACGCCAAGCTCAGGCGAGGTGATCTGGTTTGATGAGCGTATCGACCAGCTCTCGGAGGATGCCCGGGCGCTACGCAGAAACGGCACACTGGGCTTTGTATTTCAATCCTTTCAGCTATTGGGCCATTTAAATGCACTCGAAAATGTGATGCTGCCCCTGGAATTGATGGGCGCCAAGGATGCCCGCGTGCGCGCCGGTGAGATGCTTGATCAGGTTGGTATGGCCTCGCGCAAGACACATTTCCCAAAGACCCTCTCGGGCGGCGAGCAGCAACGTGTGGCTTTAGCGCGCGCTTTTGTTACCCGCCCGCGGCTGATCTTTGCCGATGAGCCGACTGGTAGCTTAGATGCTGCCAACGGTGAAATTATCTCTAAGCTGCTTTTTGATCTGCTCGCCCGCCACGGCACGACAGTGGTCCTGGTGACCCATTCGCTTGAACTTGCGCAGCGTTGCGCCGCCGTGCTTAGGCTCTCAGGGGGGCGCACCGTATAATTCGGGGCATGCCTTCTTTGTCTGTTTTGGCGGGCGATCGCGCCCTGTCCGATTTCCGCATCTCCCAGCTTCTCACCCGAGTTCAGGCAATCGCACCCCGTGCGAAATCTCTGTCTGCGCACTGGATTTATCTGCTTCGGACCGCGTCGGATCCTAACCCGGCTGTCGCACCGGCGGCCTCGGCGAAGCTTTGTTCGATCCTTTCCGCCAGAGGTCAGTTAGCAGCGGTCAGTAGTTCGATTATTCGATTTTTTGTTGTGCCGCGAAAGGGTACACGTTCCCCTTGGTCGACAAAGGCGGGCGATATCCTTCGCGCCTGCGGCTTAGTGGATTACTCGCAGGTCGAGCGGGGTAGCGTGATTGATCTTGAGGTGAAGGGGCTTGATCGTATGCAGTGCGGATTAATCGTAGCCGCCCTCCATGACCGCATGACAGAGTCTTGTTTTGTAGGTGAACTTCCTGAAGATATTCTTGAGCCGAAGGGTTCCGAGGCTTTGGCGGTCGTGAGCCTCGGCCTGACACGGTCTAGCGCACAAGTTGCGCTTGAGCGTGCCAATCGTGATCTTGGCCTTGCACTGTCGCCCGACGAGATTGACTACCTTGTACAGGCCTATCAGCAGATGGGACGCGATCCGACTGATGTCGAGCTGCTAATGTTTGCTCAGGCAAATTCAGAGCACTGTCGCCATAAGATATTCAATGCAGACTTTACGGTGGATGGTGTTACTCAGAGCGAATCACTCTTTAAAATGATTCAGCATACCCATGCGGTAACTCCCCAACACACCATCATGGCCTATGCTGATAATGCGGCGATTTTGCACTCGGCCAATGCCTATCGATTTCGGCCTGCTGCGGGTTTAGCCTCCGCCTACGAGGGGGTCGCTCAGACTGTCCACACTGTGCTGAAGGCCGAGACCCACAACCATCCAACGGCGATATCACCTTTCCCCGGCGCTGCGACAGGTTCGGGTGGCGAGATTCGCGATGAGGGTGCGACAGGCCGAGGAGCCGAGCCTCGTGCAGGACTCACAGGCTTTACGGTATCGACTCTCGATTTTTCTGGCGCGCCCCATCAACCTGCTCGAATCGCATCAGCCTTGCAGATCATGATCGATGGGCCCTTGGGCGGAGCAGCGTTTAACAATGAGTTCGGTAGGCCAAACATCCTGGGTTACTTTCGCAGCTATGAAGCGATGGTGGGAGGTAGGCATTGGGGTTATCACAAGCCGATCATGCTGGCAGGTGGTATTGGAATTATTTCAAGCGCGCAGACCGAAAAGCAGTCGATTCCGAAAGGCAGCCTGCTGATTCAATTGGGTGGGCCAGGTCTGCGGATCGGATTGGGCGGTGGCGCCGCTTCCTCAATCCAGACGGGTAGCAATCAAGAGGCGCTCGACTTTGATTCCGTTCAGCGGGGCAACCCCGAGATGCAGCGTCGCGCTCAAGAGGTGATTGATGCCTGCGCCGCGCTAGAGGGTCGCAACCCCGTGCTGTCAATTCACGATGTAGGCGCTGGCGGTCTATCTAATGCATTTCCAGAGTTGGTTCACGGGGCTGGCCGAGGCGGAAGGTTTCAGCTGAGTCAAATTCCACTCGATGAGACTGGCCTGTCGCCCGCAGAGATCTGGTGCAATGAATCCCAAGAGCGTTATGTACTCGCCATCGATCCACAATCTCTGCCTGTCTTTGAGGCGATTTGTATCCGTGAACGGTGCCCCTTCGCAGTCGTTGGCGTGGCAACGGATGAGGATCGCTTATGCCTTGAGCAGCCCGGGGGCCAGCCGCCCGCGGTCGATATGCCACTCTCCGTGCTATTGGGTAAGCCCCCCAAGATGCAACGGGATGTTCGCCGTCTTCAGGTTATAGCGCCTGAAATGGATCTCTGCGGCGTCGTTCTCGCCGATTTGGTGGTCAATGTTCTGCGACATCCGACGGTTGCGAATAAACAGTTCTTAATTACGATCGGCGACCGAACGGTGGGTGGGCTTACCGCCCGCGATCAGATGGTGGGCCCATGGCAGACACCGGTGTCCGATGTGGGGGTAACGCTCTGGGACTTTCAAGGGTTTGCAGGACAGGCCATGGCCTTGGGGGAGCGATCCCCGGTAGCGATTATGAATCCGGCGGCCGCATCAAGACTCGCGCTTGGTGAGGCGCTCACGAATCTGTCGGCTGCGGCTGTCGGTCCACTCGACAGCGTGAAGCTCTCCGCAAACTGGATGGCCGCCTGCGGCGAACCCGGTCAGGATGCTGCACTTTTTGATGCTGTCTCGGCCTTAGCAAAAGAGATTTGTCCAGCGCTAACGCTATCGATCCCGGTAGGGAAAGATTCCCTCTCCATGCGCACAGTCTGGGAGGAGGCTGGAACGACTGCCTCCGTCATTTCACCGGTGTCCTTAAACCTGACAGCGGTCGCAACGGTATCCGATGTTCGTCGGACATGGACGCCAGAGTTACGTCAAGATGTTGGCGATACCGTCTTGGTCTTGATTGACCTCGGAGAAGGGAGATCACGATTAGGTGCAAGTGTGCTCTCTCAGGTGATTGGTCAGTATGGAGACAGCACGGCAGACCTTGGCGACCCCGAACTGCTTCGAAGGTTTTATCTCGCTATGCAGGCCCTGCATCAGACCGATATGGTCTTGGCCTATCACGACCGCTCGGATGGTGGTCTCTTGGCAACCCTCTGCGAGATGGCCTTTGCGGCCCGTTGTGGGGTGACGATTAATATTGATTTGTTAACGATTGATCCTGTGGCAGCAGATTGGGGCGATTTTAAAATTAGACCCGAGCAGGTGGCCATACAGCGCGATGAGTTATCGGTGAAGGCCCTTTTTAATGAAGAGTTAGGCGCGGTTATTCAGGTGCCCAAGCACAAGCGTACAGAGGTGATGAGTCTGCTGCGCTCTTTTGACCTTGCGCGCCATGCGCATGAGATAGGCTCCATTAACCCGCGTGACAATATCGAGATCTACCGGGATGCTAAATGTATTTTCCAGCAGTCGCGTAAGCAATTACAGCGCGAGTGGTCCTCAGTGAGTCAGACGATCGCAGGCCTGCGCGATAACCCCGACTGTGTGACCGAGGAGTTTAATGATCTCGATTGCACTGCTCCTGTTGTCGTCTTAACCGATTCATTCTTATCGGCCCACAGGGCTTTAACGCCCGAGACAGCGCGACTCGCAAAACGACCTAGGGTTGCGGTGTTACGCGAGCAGGGTGTCAATGGTCACGTGGAGATGGCGGCCGCGTTTGACGCTGCAGGCTTTGAGGCTTGGGATGTCCACATGAGCGATTTAGTCTGCGGACGGATTGCGCTCTCAGAGTTCGTGGGTCTTGCCGCCTGTGGAGGGTTCTCTTATGGTGATGTGCTGGGAGCAGGACAGGGGTGGGCTAAGACAATCTTATTTCATAGTGAACTGCGTACCCAGTTTGAGAAATTCTTTGCAGATCCAACCCGCTTTGCACTCGGTGTTTGTAATGGCTGCCAGATGCTCAGCAGCCTTTCTGAAATCATTCCGGGTAGTGCCTCCTGGCCACGATTTTCCCGAAACCGTTCTGAGCAGTTTGAGGCCAGGCTCTCGTTTGTGGAAATTCTTGAATCGAACTCTATTTTTTTCCAGTCGATGGCGGGTCTGAAGCTGCCCGTTGTGGTGTCGCACGGCGAGGGCCGCGCGGTTTTGCCGCCTACCGACGTGCCAATCGGCGGCAGGGCCATACTGCGTTACATTGATCGATCAGGTGGTCCAACCGAGGCCTATCCCGCGAATCCCAATGGCTCTGCGGGTGGCGTTACAGGATTTACGAACTCTGATGGTCGAATAACCCTCATGATGCCGCATCCTGAGCGGGTGTTTCGCCAGGCCCAGATGTCATGGGTTCCGTCATCGTTCCATGTGCTGGGCGATGAGACGCCCTGGATGCAGATGTTCCGCAATGCCCGGCATTGGGTGAAGGCCCAATAGGTGTTGTGAACTCAGAATTGTTGTGAACCAAACTTTTTAAGAAGACCTATGCTTTCTACTGCAAATATTACGATCCAATTCGGAGCCAAGCCACTCTTTGAGAATGTCTCAGTCAAGTTTAGCGACGGGAATCGCTACGGATTAATCGGAGCCAATGGCTGCGGAAAATCAACATTTATGAAAATTCTGGGTGGCGACTTAGAGCCCTCAGGCGGTAATGTCATGAAAGATCAACATGTTCGCCTGGGTAAGCTGCGCCAAGATCAGTTTGCTTTTGAAGAGATTCGTGTGCTTGATGTGGTGATGATGGGGCACGAGGAAATGTGGTCGGCGATGACGGAGCGGGATGCCATTTATGCCGATCCGGAGGCTAGCGAAGACGATTACATGAAGGCAGCCGATCTTGAGGCAAAGTTTGCGGAGTACGATGGCTATACAGCAGAGGCACGGGCCGGTGAATTGCTGCTCGGCGTTGGTATTCCAATAGAGCAGCACAATGGCCCAATGCGGGAGATTGCGCCGGGCTGGAAGTTGCGGGTCTTGTTGGCTCAGGCACTGTTCTCCGACCCCGATGTCCTTTTGCTCGATGAGCCCACCAACAACCTCGATATTCATTCGATCCAGTGGCTTGAGGATATCTTAAATGAGCGCAACAGCACAATGGTGATCATTTCCCACGATCGACATTTCTTGAATTCGGTCTGCACCCATATGGCCGATCTTGATTACGGAGAGATCCGTGTCTATCCCGGTAATTATGATGATTTTATGTTGGCTGCGACTGAGTCGCGGGCGCGCCTGATGGCAGCAAATGCTAAAAATAAAGAGCGTGTTAGTGATTTGCAGGATTTCGTGCGCCGATTCTCGGCTAATAAATCGAAGGCCAAGCAGGCGACAAGCCGGCGCAAGCTCATTGAGAAGATTCAGGGCGATGCCGTTGAGGTTCGGCCATCCTCGCGTCAGAACCCCTTTATTCGGTTTGAGCAGGCCAAGCAGCTCTACCGTCAGGCTGTCCATGTCCAGAGTATTTCAAAAAGCTATGAGGGTCTCGCTGCGCCTGTGTTGAATAAATTCTCAATCATGGTTGAGGCGGGCGAGAAAATTGCTATCGTGGGCGCAAACGGTGCCGGCAAGACGACGCTGATGCGGTCTATCGCAGGTGCTGCGATAAGTGGGCTTAATCCCGATAGCGGTGAGAACAAATGGGCAGAGAACGCCAATATTGGTTATATGCCGCAAGATGTTTACGCAGATTTTGAGACCGATCTCACCCTAACGGAATGGATTAGCCAATTCAAGCAAGAGGGTGACGATGATCAGGCGGTTCGGTCTATTCTCGGTAGGCTCTTGTTCTCGGGTGATGATGTAGGAAAGAAAGTGCGCGTGCTTTCGGGCGGAGAGAAGCACCGCATGACTTTTGGCCGGCTAATGTTTGGTCGTCATAACGTTCTGATGTTGGATGAGCCTACCAATCACCTTGATATGGAGTCTATCGAGTCACTCCAGATGGCTTTGGAGAAGTTTCAGGGCACTTTATTCGTTGTTTCCCACGATCGCGAATTCGTCAATGCGGTCGCCAACCGAATTCTTGAGGTCCGTGGCGATGGCTCGGTCACTGATTTCAAGGGCTCCTATGATGAATACCTTGCCAGTCAGGGCCTCGATACCTAAGTGCTCAATCAGGCACGAGATCCTGCGGGGTATTGAGGTTTTTAAAGAGCTCCTCGGAGATCGGTGTAATGGGTGTGGCTTGAATATGAATAAGCCAATCGCCGAGTTTTCTTTTTCCGTGTCGAAGATAATTCTCTAAGGCCTGCTGTGCTGTTTTGGGCACCATTGCGAAGGTGGGATGCGCCGATACATAGCTGCCTGCGTTTGTGCGTTCAGCCTCCTGAATCAGGCCTCGAATAATCTCGACCGGGAATCGAGGAACATCACAGGGAATAACCAGTAGCCACTGGGTCTTTAGGAGCTCAAGCCCACTTAATATCCCCGCCAGCGGGCCTTCGTAGTTTGGCCCATCGTCTTGAAAATCGGCGTCTTTCAGTACTTGAAACCCCCGGGTAGCGTAGTTCTGGTGATTTCGGTTTGCACTGATCACAAGCGAGCACACTTCCGGGCGCAGCTTCTCGATCGCGATATCGATAAGTGCCTTGCCGTGAAAGTCGAGTAGACCCTTATCGATCCCCCCCATTCGGCTGCCTGCTCCGCCGCATAGAATTAGCCCGGTGATGTCATCGGTGCTGATGATTCGCGCGGGCTTTAACGGCTTTGGGTCTGTCAGGGGGGGGGTCAAATCAGAAATCTCCGATTACGGTGCGAGCGGCAAGGCGTCAATCAGTGCGATCGCTTCTCTGGCCGAGCGAACCTGATGCCAGCTGCCTTCTGGATACACAACGACATTAGGGCCTTGTTGACAAAGACCAAAGCAGCCCGACTTATTGGCCATGATCCCACCTTCACTATCAAGGCCGCGCTCGCGCAGGGTGTCTTTTATTACTTTCAAGATCGCTAGAGAATCTCGCTTGGCGCAACAGTCTCCGGTATCGCGGGAGTTAGTACAGATAAAGAGATGGTGTTGGAAGCGCATACAGGCGTTATTCAATTTTTAGAAGTTTTTTGGCGGATCCGAGAACCAACATTGCTTCGCCGTGCTGATCTTGCCGATGTAGCTTTTCTCCTTCCGCGCGGAGATCCCTGATTTTCTTCAACGTTGCGGCGTCTAATTTAAGATTCTGGCTCAGTGCACGGTCTATTTTGTACATCTCAAGAGGGCAGCTGTGGGCAAGGGCAAGGACCGGTGAAAAAGCCAACAGGACCCATAGGGAAAGTCTTAAGAGTAGTTGCATTTCTTCACCGTCTCCTTAAAGATGGTGGTTCGCTCGATTTCTTACCCTAACATGAACCGACGACAAATTCTAAAAACTGGGCTCCTCACCGCGGGGCTTGGCGCTGCTACGGGCGCCATTATTCCAGCCGCCTGGTCGGCGCGGCCCGCCCGGGTGCGAGAACATGAATTTATTGCGAAGCCGGCCCGGCTTGCGCTGCTGGGTGAAGACTATCCGTCGACCGAGGTCTGGGCGTTTAATAACCGAATCCCTGGCCCCATCATGCGGGCAACGCAGGGCGACATTGTAAGAATTCGTTTTCGAAACCGGCTAGAGCAGGCTTCAACGATTCATTGGCATGGCATCCGTCTGCCCAATGCGATGGATGGTGTGCCCGGAATCACCCAGGCTGCCGTTAAGCCCGGCGAGGATTTCCTCTATGAGTTCGGTCTTCCGGATGCGGGCACCTACTGGTATCACCCCCATGTCTCGACTTACGAGCAGGTGGGTCGTGGGCTTTACGGAACAATCGTGGTTGACGAGAAAATCCCGCCAGATGTTGACCAGGAAGTGATGTGGACTATTGCGGATATTAAGCTCACCCGAGAAGCGACGATTGCGCCTAACTTTAAGAACCTGCACGATGCCGCCCATGCGGGAAGGCTGGGCAATATCGTGCTAGTGAATGGTAAGAAAAGTCCAGAGGTTCTAGAAGTACGGGCAGGTAGTCGGGTACGCCTGCGGCTTTTAAATGCGGCAAGCGCCAGGATATTTCGCCTGAAGTTTCACGGCCATCAGCCAACGGTTGTTGCGATGGATGGACACCCCTGCGCCCCATTTGCGCTCACCGAGTCAATTCTGTTTTCGCCCGGAAACCGGATTGATCTCATCTTGGATTGCACCGCAGCCCCTAATGCCAGCTTCGAAGTAGAGGATGAATTCTTTCCGGCAATGCGCAATAAGATTGGTGTAATTCGCTACAACAGCCGATCGGCCCAGGCCTTACGCAAGCCCTTTGAGGGGCTGCCGCCCAACACCTTATTCGAGCCGGTGATGGCCGGTGCGGAATCTGTCAAGATGATTCTTGAGGGCGGAGCGCTCTCAAACAAAGCGACCCGGGAGCATGTCTGGTTAGTGAACGGCAAAGGTAATGATCACGGCTCGCATATGGATTCCCATGGGGGTGCACCCCATCCGCTCTATGTATTCGAGAAGGGCTGTACGGTACGCTGCCTGATTGACAACCGAACGGCCTGGTTTCACCCGATGCATTTCCATGGCGTGGTCTTACGTGAGCGCCTGCCGAACGGGTCTTGGGGCCCCATGAAAGACTCCACCTTGGTGTGGCCCTTTAAGACTCAGGAGATTGCCTTCGTTGCAGAGAGCCCTGGAGATTGGATGATTCATTGCCATGTCTCCGAGCATCATCATTCGGGGCTCATGGGTACCTTTCGCGTGGCGGACCTCTGTAAAACCCCCGCGGCCGTAAAACCGAATGTGGTAACTTAGCGTTATTGCCTGTAGGGCCCACGAGCCCCGGCATTCTCTCCCGTGCTCCGTGCGAGCCATTGTCTCCGATTAGGGATTTTCTATGATTTGTCATCGATTGATGAAGCGGTTTGCTTGTCTTGGTCTTACTCTAGCGTTTTGCGTTGTCGTGCCGAGCGCGCTTGCTCAACAAGTCCTGCGCGTGACCACCATTCCCGAAGAGGCCGCAACGGAGCAGGTCCGTAAGTTCGGGCCGATCACCAAGTATCTCGAGCGCACGGTTGGCATGAAGGTTGAGTTTGTTCCTGTCAATGATTATCCGGCCGCAGTTGAGGCCCTGGTAAACAAGCAGGTGGAACTGGTCTGGTTTGGGGGCTTTACCCATGTGCAGGCCCAGATTCGTTCGGGCGGGAAAATTATTGCGATTGCTCAGCGCGAAGAGGACGACAACAAGTTTCGCTCTGTTTTCATTACACAAAAAGATTCGGGCATCACCAAGCTTAGCGACCTAAAAGGCAAGGAGTTTAGCTTCGGCTCTCAATCCAGCACCTCCGGTCACTTTATGCCTCGCTTTAACCTCTTGAAAGCGGGTGTCGACCCCGACAAGGACTTCAAACGAGTGGCCTACTCGGGGGCTCATGACGCAACGATCGCCTCCGTAGTGAGCGGTCGAGTGGCAGCAGCATCGCTCGATATAACAGTCTGGCGAAAATTTGTGAGTGAGAAAAAGGTAGACACGAATAAGGTAGACATATTTTTTACAACGCCACCATTTTTTAACTATAACTGGTCGGTCCATGCCGATATGCCGGTTGCTTTGCGTGAAAAGATATCAAAGGCGCTTTTAGCTCTGGATATGAATACACCGGAAGGTAAAGAGATTCTCACCCTAAATCGCGCCAGTCGATATGTGGCGACTAAAAATGAGAATTACAAACAATTCGAGGAGGCCGGACGAATGATGGGGCTAATCAAGTAGCCGAAGTGAACGGGTTCTGATTAGGTTTATCCAGTGTCAGATTTAGCTCAGAGAGCCGTGTGCGATGCGCCTTAGGCTTGCCGATACCGAGGGGCGATATCCCGCTGGGAAGCGCGAGAGCCCCCCGGCCATTCGCGATCTCTCACTCTCAATTGAGGCGGGAGAGCAGGTCGCGGTGATTGGCCCCTCCGGGGCGGGTAAGACCACTCTTCTTCAGCTGATTGGTGCAGCGCTCAAGCCGAGCGCGGGAATGGTCTGGCTCAACGATTGCGATGTCTGGTCCCTGCCTACCCGGGAGTTACAGAGGCTCCGCGGTCAGTTAGTGATTGCGCCGCAGACGCCACCACTGCCGCCGCGACAGCGGGTCATCACGGCCTTGACGGCCGGGGCTCTGCCCTCCATGTCACTAGTCCAGAGTCTAGCCAATCTTGTTTATCCTCAGCGTATTCGCGAGGCCCGAGAGGCGCTGACGGCATTTGATATCGAAGACAAACTCTGGGAT
>JACCDY010805932.1_pt1 | contig 26191 bp, 20 predicted proteins | sample 7446391 | NCBI WGS metagenome assembly JACCDY01 (sample SAMN15323451, study PRJNA562643) | freshwater metagenome | isolation source: river surface water | place: USA:Blue River Watershed | collected 2017-08-18 | reverse complement strand
TCGGATGATTTTGAAGATTTTGAAGATTTTGAAGATTTTGAAGATTTTGAAGATTTTGAAGATTTTGAAGATTTTGAAGATTTTGAAGATTTTGATTTATCACCTAACTTATTTTTTAATTTATTAATTTCTTTTTCAATATCGTCTTCATCTAAATTACCATATTTTTCTAATAACTTTTTTTCGTCATTATCAGATTTTAATACTAAAACTCTATTTTTATCTTTAGACTTGTCTTTATTCTTGTCTTTATGCTTATCTTTTTCTTTATGCTTGTCTTTATTCTTGGATTTTGATTTGGACTTTGATTTTGATCCAGATCCTGAAATTGTTTTCATTCCAGATATTTTATCTTGAATACTGATTTCTTGGTTATTCATTATTTGATTTTGATTAGAATTAGGATTAGGATTTCCTCCAATCATATTACTCATTTGTTTAACTTGATTCATCATTTGAGTTAATTGTGTTGAATTGTTTTGGGGTTGTCCATTTTGTTTATTTCCTTGATTATTTAAAAAAAAAAAATTTTCATTGTATCCATTTGAGTTAGGTCCTTGTTGTTGACCCATTTGTTGACCCATTTGTTGACCCATTTGTTGACCCATTTGTTGACCCATTTGTTGATTCATTTGAAAAGGTGATTTCATAGGGTCAAATTTACCAGCAGGTTTAGGAATTGAACCCATATTATTTCTTTCAGCTTTCATCATTTCTAATTTTTTACTCATATCATCTGAACCCATATTTCCACCTCCTCCACCAGGTTCAGGATTCTTAAATGATTGGTCAAGCGAATCAAATCCAGAATAACCACTAGGCCCAGATCCTCCAGCAAATGCAGCATTGAAATCATTACCCATATCTTCACCACCAGCTGTAAATGAATAATCAACATTTGGATTCATTTGTTGACCATAACCCATTTCACCCTTGTTAGTAGCAATTTGAGCAACTCCACCATTTTGTATTTGTTGTTGAATTCCTTGCATTTGACTCATTAAATGTTGCATAATTTGAGGATTATTATTTCCTGATGCTTGCATTTGTTGCATTTGTTGCATTAATTGACCCAATTGCATTTGTAATTGTTGAGGGTTAGCCACAAAGCCCGCTCCGGAACCTCCGCCTCCACCCATACCCATTTGTGTAGCAGCTCCACCGCCCATACCACCCATTTGACCCATAGCACCACCTCCACCACCTCCTCTTCCTGAAATTGGTTGACCTGATGTATCTAAATTTAACCATTTGGCTACTTTAGGGTCTATTTGAGGTCCACCTTGTCCACCCATTCCATTACCTCCCATATTCATATTAGTTGCACCCATTCCACCCATACTGGCTAACTGTGCCATAGCACCACCACCCATATTACCCATTTGTCCCATTTGTCCCATTTGTCCCATTTGTCCCATGTGACCCATTTGTCCCATTTGTCCCATTTGACCCATTTGTCCCATTTGTCCCATTTGACCCATTTGACCCATACCACCCATTTGACCCATTTGACCCATACCACCCATTTGTCCCATTCCGCCTCCTCCACCTCTATATTCACCTTGCAACATAGATAATTTTCCTTGTAGTTCGTCTTGAAAGTTCTTCTTACCCATAGGAGCATTATTAGAATCTCCATTTACATCCAAAGGCATACCATATTCACCAGTTGCAGTTATAAAAGGTCCAGCTGCATTATCTGCAGATGAAAAACTAGCATAACCACCAGCATCTTGGAAAGAAGCAAAATCTTTAGAAGGTGTTGCTTGTTGTTGTGGATGTTTATATTTATCCATAATCTCTCCTGGTCTCATATGTCCATTAGGATTTTTAGGATTTTTAGGTACACCAAAGCCCATATCTTGTTTAGATTGAGAAGATTGTTTAGGTTGTTTTAAAGCAGATTTAGGTAATTGCTGTGATGATCTAGATGATTCTGGTTGTTCATCAAATCCATTTTTTTTATTAGAAATAGTTCTTAAACAATCACTTAAACTTTTTTTATTTAACTTTTCCAAGTAATCTTTTGGAGGAATATTATTAGGTCTAGAATTACCATATTTATCAAATGTGTCTTTCATTTGGTTAGTAATAATCTTTTTACATTTCATAACAACCTCTCTATTAATTTGGTCTTCAGGAAGTTCTAGATTTAATATTAGCTTTTTGGTCTGAGCTGCAATGTTATTCTCAGAAAAATAAAATTCGTCCATATTTATTATTTAATATACTATTATTTAATCTTTTTTTTAATTAAATTAAACTCGAGAAATAAAATATTTTATATAAAAGATAATATATTAATTTATTTTATATAAACTATGATTGAAAGAAAACTTAGACCAAATCAACCAGATAGAAATAGTAAACTCCCTATAACATCCACCGGATATAATACAACAACATCAAATCCAAATTACCAATTATCTGGTATCCAACCAAATTATACAAATGGTGGAGGTATGAATTTACCATTTGATTCAAGTGTTGTACCTCAAAGTGGTTTTGCTACTAAAGGAGAATTAGAAGGTGGAGTTGCTGCTCAACAACAATTTATTAATAATTATAATCAATTTCAACCCAATAGTTCATTTAATCGTCCAGAAACTGTTGGTGGTCGAATGGAAAATTTAAGAGATTTTAATCAATTTAATTTTAAAGAAAATTTTACTGACAATAAACCACTTTTGTATATGTTAGATACCAAAAATAAACATAATACTATTTATGACAATTTAAATGAAAATTTGATGAAAGAAACCATTCAAGAAGTTAGATTAAATATTGATTCATATGATCGTGATATAACTATTTATCCTAATCCTTTTGATTATGTGGTACAATTAGGTCCAATCGTAAATTCAGGCAATAACCCTACTGTAGCATCAAGACCTAATATGAAACAGGAAATGAAAGATAATGAAAAATTAAATAAAAAGAAATTTTCACGACATTTTAATCCTGGTAATCCATCAAATCCATTAAACAACAGAACCAATAATTCAAATACTAATAGTAATGATATTCAAATAACAGCAGATGCTTTCTTATTTACAAGCCCAGAGTTAATTGTTGATTATACCAATAATTTAAAAAAAAGTTTTAATCCATATTTAAATAGAAATTTTGATAATGTTAAATTTTTAAGATTAGATGCAGGTGTTTTACCAAAATATAATTCTGTTAAAATAAATTATGAATGGCAACTATGCAGAAAAAATAATCATCAAAAAAAATTTATAAAAGATGATTATGAAAGAATTAAAGACTATACATTATTAAATTCCAGATATATACCTGATGATACTTCAGATTACAATTTACAATCAGATAGATTTGTTCAGATTTATATTAAAGAAATTAGAAATAATTATAATTTGGGTACAAATCCAGTAACAGACAAATCTTTTGTACTTGTATTTGACAAGAATTTAGGTATATTATATTGGAGAGGTGTTCCTTATTCAGCAGTTCAAACTTATAAAGATTCATTATTGGGAGAAATTAATAAATTATCAATTCAATTTTATGATTCATGGGGTGAACCACTAACTCTAAATACAAGTGCAATAACTTATGAACAAACTCAAATTCTTGATACCGAAATAATAAATCCTAATTTACTTGTGATTGAAAATTTTGTTGAAAATGAAAAAGCTGTACTTTGGTTAATTGAAAGAATGACTTCCTATATTAAATGTTTTGTAACTATAAACTTTGATATTGAATGTATTATTCCTTTTTATTCAGCATTAAATCAAGATAGTACAGTAACTATTTCATCAGAATCAACAATAACTATTACCAACAATAGTTCAAATACAAATACATCAACTGGTTCTTCCAGCCAAGAGTTATACAATGAAGAATGTTTCTTAAAATCTTGCAAAGTTACCAACAGCAAAATTGTTCTTAATGAAAACATTTTTGAAATTAAAAATATTTATGAAGAACTTGATGAATTTGTCACAACTGATGGATTTGTTCCAGTTAAAAAGAAAACTAAAAATGGTAAAGTGGTTAATATAACTATAGACCAATACATTGCAAATGTTATATGGTTTGATTCTAATCCCAAGCATAAAGATTATATAAAGTTTAATTTAGAATCATTATCCAAAAATTATATTGCTTATGGATTTAGTACATTGGATACTCTTAAAAACGAATTAATTAATTTACCTGCTAACAAATTTTTCCAAAATTATCTTACATTTGTAATGGGTATCTATACAAACGAATTAAGTACAAAAGTCGATTTTACTCAATCTTAATTTATTATTATTTTATTATTATTTTATTATTACAAAATTTTATATTTTACAGTTAGTTCCATTATTACCTGTATTTTTAAGATAATTCATAACTGTGTCTAATGTTATTTCATTAGAATCTTCTTTTATATATATTGATGAATCTGTTGTCGATTCAGATTCAATACTAATTTGTGGTTTGGTAGAGTCAATAGAATCCACAGAATCTATAGAACTAGTTGGTTGATTTTCTGATTTTGTATTTACTTGGATATCTTTTATTTGTGTTTTTTCTTCTTTTACCTTAGTTATTTTAGTTTCCGGAGATATCCCATTATTCAAATTTGCAATATTTGCAGCAATCGATTCTTTAATATTTTCAATTGATTTTTTACATACATCTAATTCATTTTTACAGTTGGTTGCATCATTAACTTTTTGTTCTCTTTCCTTAATATCTTTTTCTTTATTTAAAATATATTGTAATCTTTCTTTTTCATAATCCAACATTTTGGTAGACAAACAGTAATATGAATAGAGAGTAATTATTAATAATAATATTAATATTATAATTATAGTGTTTTTTATCATATAATTCTATTTATATATATTAAATAGAATTATATATTTTGTAAAAAAAATTTATTATATTTTATACAAAAAACTATTTGTACATAAAAATTATAAAAATTAAAAGTTCTTTAATTTTATTTTCTTATTGTGGGTATATTTATTAATTCAATTTTATAAGTATCTTTATCTATCTTCATAGGATTCCCAATATCATCAAATTTAACTTTACCAACTGGATAATTTAAATCATAATCATATACAACACCATATCCATGTGCATTAATATCAGGATTATACCAATAGAAACTAGAGTCTTTTTCTTTTTCACCATCAACAATACCTTTTATTTTTATTACCTTAACTTTTATTGTTACGCTTCTAGTACTATTAGAACCGTTAGAGATTCTCATATCTTCCAAAATGTCTTCTTTATAAGCAGGACCTATATTTTTATCAAAGAGTGAAACTTCATTAAATTGGAAACATCTGTATTTAGTTGCCATCATGTTATGATTTTTAAATAATTCACAATCTATAGCGACTTCTTTAACAGAATCTAAGAATGTTTGAATTAAATTATTTTTAGATCTGGCCAAATCTTCAATTTCAAAATCAACAGTTCTTAACTCATTTGGATCGTCAATAACTTTTTTAACTTTTGTAACAGTTTGACCTTCAATAACATCAACAATTTTTACATTATTTTTAACAGAACGATATCTATAAACATCAACATGTCTTTCTTTCATAGGTAAATCTTTATGTGAACATTGACGTACTGCACGACCAATCATCTGGATGATACGAACTTCATGCCAATAAGGTTCTATTATATGTACTTGACGAATATTAGCAAGTGAAATACCTTCAGCACCTGCAGGAGAGAACATAACAATTTTAATTAATTTACCATGAGCATTTTCAGGATCTGTTTCAATTTTAATAGTCTCTCTTCTTATTTCTCTAGTAATGCCGTTATGGAATTCCCCATACCTAAAATAATCTTTAGAATTAGAATTTCTAAATGAACCAAAACCAAAAAATTTAAGATAAACCTTTAACACATCCAAACCTTCCATCAACACATAGTTTGAATAAATTAAAATAGGTCCTGGACATTTGATTACATTAAATATACAGTTGGTAAATTTATTTGAACATTTCATCATTTCTTTGATTAATTCAGATTTATTTTGTTCATCTTTAACCCAATCTTGGTAATTATCATATTTTTTAAAATTTTCCATATCCACTTCAATACAAGATTTTGTACCTTTTTCTTTATCATAAAATCCTTGAAAATATTTATCCAGTGTATCCATATATCTATCTAACATTTTAAAATAAGCTTGAGATTGTGATGATAATGTTTGTTTAATTTTTTCAGTATCCTTTGTCTGTAATAATAATTCCATTTCTCTTTCACCTATTTTAAATTTACTAGGTCTGGGTCTCGATTCACCAGTTACTGTTTGGTCTATTGGAGGGAAAACAAAATTACTACTTTGACGAGTATATGATCTATAAGTTTCTGAACTCTTCTTACCTGCTTGTTTTCTTTTAGCTGCCATTTTATTTTCTAACTCATCAAAATATTCATATATTTCTGTTTGGTATTTAGACATGGGAACATCAACAAAATGAGTTGTTTGACTTGCATATAAATCTGGTGTTGCACCAATATAATATGATACTAAACCCATAATACGTCTCTGAAACATATTTTTAGTTTTTGGGTTAATTGAAGGAAGTGAAGTATTATCCACATAATATTGTTCAAATAATACTTCAGATTTCGGGAAGACACCAGGTCTTAACAAATTAAACATCAGAGCCATTTCAAATGGTCTATTAATAGCAGGAGTACCTGATAAAAGAACTACACGAGTTGAAGGATTTTCTTTTTTATCTTGTATAATGTAGTCATAAATATTTATAGCACGTTTACCCTTTTTAGATGACAAGTTAGAATATACATTTGAAATAAAGTTATGGGCTTCTTCTATCACGTACATATTATTTAATGAACTATCAGTATTTTTAACCATATCCATAAATTCTGTGTCTGCATAAGGCGAATCGTAGTGAATCCATTTGATGTTAGCATATCTGTGTGCATAATCTTGTTGTGTCATCCATCTTTTTAAATCTTTTTCCCAAGGGTCATCATGAAGTGATGCTTTAATTAATAAGAATACATTCCAACCGGATGTTGCATTATACAATACATTGTATAAGTTGATTGTGGTTGCAGATTTACCTGAACCTAATCCATGGTATATTAATATATCGTGGTAAGGTGATCTATAATCTAAATATGCACCAATAAATTCTTGATATTTTCTTAATTCTAATTTAGTTTTAATTTGACAAGGATCTTCATCATCTTTTCTAATAATTTCAGGAAGTTTATATTTTGAAAAATTTTTTAATATCCAAACTGGAAATATTCTACCATTTACCTTAAAATTAGGATATACATTTTTATCTTTTGATTCTTCATCCATTTTATTTCTGATTATATATTTATTTTTGAAAATAAATTTGTGCAAATATTTTCATAAAACTAAATATCAAAATTAAATTTTTATATATAATAAATTTAATTAAAGTAAAAATATGGAATACCCAAATATTGCAATTGCATCCTATAATATTTTATGGGAAATTATGGAAAAACAAAATCATAACGAAATTTTAGATTTATTTTTTAAAAATAATTATAAAATTATGAAAAAAAATTTATTGGCAAATATTCAAAATATTTTAGAAAGATATAATCCACAAATTTATTGTTTTCAAGAAGCAGCAGGATACAGCCAAATAATAAGATTATTCGATAAAAATATTTTTTCATCACATGTAAATAGTTCAGGACCAGAATATATGTTAACAATATGGAACAACAAGAGATTTAGATTAAAAAATAAATTTGATGGAGAATTTGAGTCAGGAAGACCTTTTTGTATATTAATTTTAAAAGATAATACAACACACAAATATTTTGCTTTGATAAATTTACATGCAGGACATAAATCTGATACTTTAAGTTCAATATTTAAGCCGATTCAAAAACAAATTAATAAAAATATGAATAAATTTGCAAAAGTAAAAAGAATTATTATAATAGGAGACTTTAATCGTGATATTAATTTGGAAAATAAATCAAATAATTATACTTTGGAAATTGCCAACACCCAATATAAATTTTATTTTTATGAAAAACAGACTGAGAATACATGTTGTGATGTAACAGGGAAAAAATTAAAGAGAAATTTTGATCATGTATTAGATTCAGAAAAAATACCAATATTAAGACACGAATTAAATAAAGAATCGTGGTATGCATATCCATCTTCAGATCATGTTATGATTATGAGTATATTAGATAAATAAAAATTCAATATATTTTTAATTTATTAAACATATTTATATAAGTTTAATATATAATGGATTTATTATACAGATTTAATAGTGGAAATTTAAACCCAACTGGAAAGGAAACAATAAAACTTCTAAATGAAATTTCTGATGCTGTCAATAGAAAAATGAAAAAAATAGAAACTGAACAAAAAATTAAATTTAAATTAAGACCATTACAAACTAATTTATCTAATAGTAATGGTATTCCTGTACCTGTTAGAACAAATGTAGTTTTAGATGGTAATTTAAGAGGAGAAGTACCTATTGATACTTTTATTAATGTTTCTCCCATATTAACTATGGGACCATATGTTGTTGACCCATCTGGACCACAAATTCAACAAATTATTTCAAATATCAAGAAATACTTGGAAATTATTATTATAACCAATAGACAATTTGAAATGTTGGCTAATAATGAAATTTCTAAAGAACAATTAGTTTCTGATTATTTTACTTTTGTATAAAAAATATTTGTAATTTTTATTATTTAACTATTTAGTTAATTAAGAAATATACTTTTTTTTGAATAATATGAATCACACATATTTATTTTTTTGTCAGATGTAATTTTTTTTACTTTTCTCTTATCAGAATCATCATTATATGTATCATCTTTTTTTGAACTTTTAATTTCTTTTTTTAATTCACTTTTATTTTTTTTATCAGTTGTTTTATCAGTTGTTTTATCAGTAGAATCAGACTTTTTTTTAATTTTTCTATGATAAATTAAATCAGATTTTGGATCTAGAATTTCATCTTCATTATCATTAGGTATAACCTTTAAATATTGTAATGCTTTTTTAGCCGCCATTTTTTCTCCTTTTTGTTTTGATGAACCCATGCCTATTCCGATAATATTTCCATCCAAATCTCTCACATACATTTTAAAATATTTTTTACCTAATTTTGAATTATCATAAAGTATATCCATTGTATTATATTTTGGATCACCCCAATTACATTCATGATAATATTGAAGTAGTTTATCTTTATAATTGGTATCTGTTTCAAGTAATTCAGTTAAATCAATTTCATCTTCAATCATTCCAATAACAAAATCATAACATACTTGATATGCTTCTGCTCTGTCTTTTTGAATCAATTCTAAATTTTTTCCAATATCATTATAACTAATTTTCATTGTATCAAGATAAAGTGCTGCTACAAATGCTTCAAAAATATCACATTGTATTTTATCATTTTTATCACGAGCTTTAATTACTTCCTGGTTACGACTTAACAGTACATATTTTTGTAGTCCGATTCTTCTTGTCATCTCCGCAAAACTCGAACTATTTTCAATTTGTGATCTTAATTTGGTTAAATTACCTTCTTGCATTTCTTTATATCGAACAAATAAATAATCAGATATCACTTGACGTAATATTGAATCTCCTAAAAACTCTAATCTCTCATAAGAAACTGCACCCAATGAAACTGCAAATTCAATCTGATCTTTATTAATAGGCAACAACATATCTCCACCTATTAAATTTATTCCCATAAATATTGATTTAAAATTTTTTGAATTTGTATAATCCTTTTTGATATAAGATGTATGTGTCATAGCAATTTGAAATAATCTTATATCATTTACTTGATAATTTATACCATAATTTTCCATTGTATTCCTTATATATTCTTTAGTTATAACTCTATTCTTCTCATTAAGAATATAATTAATGAGATTTTTTTCACCAACATTTTTTATGGTCTTTTCCATGAATTCATCCCAGTCAAATTTAATCTGAGTATTGTTAATTGTCATAACTATATTATACTATATATTTACTATATAATTATGATTTTATATTGTTTAATCAATTTTTTATATAAAAAATTTATTAGATAAAAATCCATTTATTTAATAAAAATCATTTTATTTTTTCATTTCGTATTCTACATCATTTTCACCCGTACCTAATTCAATTTTTGTAAAGTTTTTATTGAATAATTTTTCGTTAGTTTTACCAACAGTATTTTTACCCCTGATAAATTTAATATATCGTTTGACTTCGGTTGAACCATTAGTATAATGAATTAAATTATCAATCTTATTATAATACGTTGGATTACTTTCTTCCCAACCTAATCTTTTATATGGGAAAAAATAAAATGACAAATGAGACATAACTTTTGTTACTATTTCTTTTCCATATTTAGGAACAATTATAATAACTGGTTGAATATCGATATCTTTATTTACTTGTTTTAGTCCTCGGGCTCTATATAAATTAACTAATATTTTGATTTTTAAAATATTATCATAAAGATATTTGTCTGAATACCAACATAAAATTAATCTACAAATTGTCCATAATAAAAATTCAACTTTTGGTTGAAAACAAATTAAATATTCTAATGACATAATTTTAACAGCCTCCTTTAACATATCTTTATTAACTTCAACATCTACAGGTGTTTTATTTTGAAAAATTAATGTAGTCAACATTCCATAATCAATTGGTTGTCCATACATTCCACTAAAAAATGATAATCCAGGCAATACTTCTGGAGTCACAACTCTAAAATCTTTTGGTACAAATCTATTAATTAATTCAACATGACCACCTACTATTCTAAAATTAATAAAATCAAATAAATTTATATTATTAATCATTTTTCCATTTTCAAAATCAATCTTATCTTGTATTTTAAAAAGTAATTCTCTTATTGTTCTTATCATTTGTTTACCAAGTGATAATGTATCTACATGTTCATCTAAAATTAAATGTCTATACATCAGAGTATTTTTATAATCATAATATTGATCCAGATTTATTGGATCATATTTTTCCAATACCGAAATTATTGCAGGTTTTATAACCATATTTACATTATCTTGTCCTAACACATCATTTGAATTATTATCAATTCCAGACAACGGGGTATTATCTTCTTCATATAAAATTCTTGATTCTTCCATAAATATATTTTCTATCATGTTCTTAATATATTGGATATAGTTATCCTCATTCATATCTTGAAATTTATATTTGGAAAGTTTTTCAGGTGTTACGACAAAATTACCTATTTGTATTCCAGACTGTTCTCCAACTACTTCTAAACCAACTAATCCAGAAATAAAATTGCCAAAATTTCTGTTAATTTTTTCATTGATTTTTAATATCATACTATTATCTTTAAATAATGTATCTATTATTGTAATCAAATTTTCAGGTTTAACTATTTCAATTGAATTACTTAGAGTGACAACTTTATATCCTCTGGAATAACTATCACCTAATAATCTGTATTGGGTTATCATACTATCTACATAATCCGGTTCATTCTCTAATTTAATTATGTATCCGTTTCCATTCCATATTTTCATGTGAATTTTTCCCAGATACTTTTTATCAACTATCACATAGTCTCCTATATTTATTGGTATATGTTCATGATCCATATTTATTTTAATATATATTAAATTTTTAAAATAAATTAATCAAATTTTAATTAATTTTTTTAAACAAAAATATTTTTTTTAATAATTTTAACTTTTCTTGTTAGTCATAATAAATTTTAATCAGATTCTTTGTCTGATTCAGTTTCTTTATCTGATTCATTACTAGATTCATTATCTGATTCATCATCAGACTCAGCTTCTGAATCTGAACCTTTAAGTGATTCTTTTTCATCGTAATTTTCTTCATCTTCATAATCATCTTCCCATTTCTTGTTTTTATTTTCTTCAGTTAATCTTAAATTTCTCTTGTTATTAACTTGATTTCCAGATGAATTTAAGAATACATATTTTCCTAATTTTTTGGCATCACCTGAAGGTTGATATCTCCATTTGATAGGTTTGCCTAATTTTTTTCTTGCCTTCATTACTAATCTTGCTTCACGATCAGGTGCAATTGTTTCACCAATACATTCAATTACAAATCCTTCAAAAACAGATTCATCGTACAAAGTTATTTTTTTCTTTGATAAATAATAATTTCTAAAAAGTACATATCCATTAATTAATTTATATAATCGATCATTCCAATCATTATCATCATCGACTCGAACTTTTACCAGAATAGTTAATACATGTAAAATATTTAAATCAAAGCATCCAATTTTAATAGATGTGGTGCTAACAGGTTCTGGTTTATCTTTATTTAGATTATCAAATTTAACATATTCAACTTCTTTATAAGGAATACATCTTTTATTGTTGGAATACAGATATAAAATAGGAATATCATCTGAACCATCATTATAATAAACTTCTACATTGTAACCATACAATTGGAAAAATGGATAGTGTTCTTTATAAGATAATGATGATCTAATTTCTTCGGGTAATGTTTTAATATATTCAATCAAATCCATACCATCATTAACATAATCACCTGAATATACTTCTAAATACGGCATAAAAATATAATTGTATGATTTATCATATTTATGGTATCCAGATAAATACAAATAATAATTGTATGCATAAAATCCAGTGAATATTGTTGAATCTCTTTGAGCCATAAAATCAAATAACAAATTTAATGCGGTGCTAAATCCTTTATCTTTGTATGCTGGTATTTGAAGTGGTTTATTAATTCTGGGAAGTGGATAAGTTTTTTGTAATTTTAGATATCTGGCAAAATGTTTTTCCAGTCTCCAATAACTATTCATTGGGTCAGTAAACATTCTAAAGTAATCAATCATCATGAACCAAGGGTGTACAACATTAAAACCATCCAATTGAATAAATCTTACTTTTGAATAAATATTGTTTGGCATATAAGAAATATCACAATAAGGACCTTTATGATTTACAAATATCGAATAAGTTTCCTTATGCTGTGCTTCCTGTCCAACAACTTCTTTTAATCCTGCTTTATGTAATCTATCTGCTATTTCAACCAAATCATTAATAGGGTCTGGTGAATAAAAATCTACATCAGGTGTATCTAATTCATCGTATAATGCAAATTCTTTATTTTTAGCAATAAGTAATTTATTTAATGCATAACCTCCATATATTTTTCTCTTTTTCTCTTTAATAAATTCTGTAATAATATCATAGACTTGGGTTATTTCGTCTATAGTTGGTTCTACTTCAGCTAATTGCTTCTTTTTAATCTTGGTCATAATATCGGAATAATGTTCTTTAAATTGATCATCTTCAGTTATTACAATGTCTAATGAATTACTCATATATTAATTACTATATATAAGAATAAATTGTAATATTTAATCAATTTTTATTATAAAAAATTAAATCAATTTTTATTATAAAAATTTTAATGTAAAATATATAGAAAAATTAATTTTTGCGTTTGAGTCAAATTTGTCAATTAATTTTTATATATAAATTAATTTTTTTATATATCAGATTTATATATATCCGATATGACTAAATCAAAGAAATGCTGTGCTTCCGTATGCGAAACTAACTGCTGCCAACCTGATTGCCAAGTTGACTGCTGTACCCCTGCTTATTTAAGATTAGACAAATTAAGACAAGGTTGGTCTGATCTTGCTGCATCAAACAACCAAACCCTTGCTCAATTTGTTGCTGTACAATATCCTGGTGGTACTGGTCCTAACCCAGCCACTGCTCAATGGTTCCCCAACACCTTAGTAAACAGAGCTGGTATTACATTATCACCCCCCGTTGGTGGTACAATCACTGTAGGAACTGGTCCTATTGGTATTAAATCATTTACTTCACCTTGGGGCACTGATGCTGGTGTTGTAAATCCTATTAATTTCAATGTATCCACTCTCGGTATTACTGGTCCTGCCAATTTTGATTTACCCAACACTTACAATATTGTAAATGATACTGTTAACTACAGTACTGCTGCAAATATTGTTGGTGATATTACAATTTACAACAACTTCTTATATGCATACAACTTCGTCCAAACTCACAGATACCAAGCTTTCGAATCATGTGGTAAACCTGATCAAGTTGTTGGTTGGTATGTTAACATTCAAACTGGTCAACTCCAATTATTCCAAAATTTACCTGATCTCAGTTTAACTATTAGTACTGACAGATACAGTTTCCTTGAAATACCTTCAGAAGACTTATCTGGTTTACAAAAACAACAATTATATGCCTTAAACGTTCTCTACAAATTATCAACCAAAGCTATTGAAAGAGTTAGTGGAAACCCTAAAGAAGAAGGTAACATTTGCGAATTTACTGATAAATGTGGCCAAAAATGGTTACTCGCTATTAATAGAGCTAACTCTCAAGATTCAGTTGCTGACTTGGAAACTGAATTCGTTATTGTTGGTGTCCCACTTTGTTAAATTATTTAACTAATTACTTTTTTATATATTTTATTCTGAATAAATCAAGATAAAATTTTGCGTTTGAAAAATTTTAATATAAGAATATTTTTATTAATATTTTATAAATTTTTAATTATTTTTAATTATTTTTAATTATTTTTTTATTTATCCACTAAAAAAATTTTTTATCATATATATAATATATATATCTCAAATGCCTTGTAATGATTGCCCCTTAGAACAAGCTCTTGTCAAGACAAAGTCTAGTAAGTCTTCCAAGAAATCCTCAAAGAAATGCTGTGCTTCAGTTTGTGAAACTGAATGCTGTGTTCCTGATTGCACCCCTGATTGCTGCACCCCTGCTTACCAAAGATTAGATAAACTTAGAACTACTTGGGTAGGTGTTAATATCACCACTGCCGCCCCTGAATCATCTTCAAACGTTTGGTCTAGAGCTGGTGTCACTGCTGCTGACCCCACTTTATACACAACCTTTGGTGCTACTGGTTATGCTGTAGGTTTATCAGGTGCCAACACCATCACTGGTTACAACTTTGTCACTTCCGAAAGATATGTCAACTTTGAAGCCTGTGGTAAAGCTGACCAAGTCCAAGGTTGGTGGGTTGATACCGTAACTGGTAATCTTGAATTATTCCAAGATCTCCCTGAATTAAACTTATACCAAACTGATAACAGAGCTTTCCTTGATTCACTTAACTCAACTACTATTACTTCTGTTAACAAACAAAAGTTATACCAAATGAACGTTTTATACAAACTTACTCTTGCTGCTATTGAAAGAGTCGGTGGTAACCCTAAGACTGAAGGTAACATTTGTGAATTTACCGACAAATGTGGCCAAAAATGGTTACTCGTTCTTAACAGAAGCAACGGACCTCTTCCTGGTCAATCAGTTGCTACCATGAACACCCAATGGGTTGTTGTTGCTGTTAGACTTTGCTAAATTAATTTTTTATAACATTTAGTTCAAGTTCTTTTTTAATTATAAATATATTATTTAGATAATATATGAGTTCTGTTTTTAGAATTATAAATAATCCAAATTCCAATTCTGAATCTAAACAAAAACAAATTTCTAATACATTTAAAGATAGAATTAATCCTTTTATTCTTTCAACCCAAACAATTAATTCCAATAGTAAAAATAAATCTGATAAAATTATTCGAGAGACAGATAAACCAAATTCTAATATAAAAAGTCAAGAACAAATAGACTATATAGATATGGATATTAAACAAGAAGAAAAAGTAGAAAAAGTAGAAAAAAAAGTTAAAAAAATATATTGGGAATATGGTAATTCTGGGCTAAAAATAAAAGATTTTGAAAAAAAAATGAGTAGAAATTTATCAATATTAGAACAAATCGATAAAATATTTATGGAATTTAATAATCTACCAGCAAATTCGTTAGGTTTTTTATTTAATTCAGGTGAACAAGTTGAATATCAATTAGGTAATAATAAAATAAATGTGATTACTTTAGAATCTGGAACTCGGGTTAACATGACTATAAATGAAAATAAGATTTCAGGAGTTTATGAAGTATTAGCAGTTGGATTTACCGAAATATTAAATATTAAAATAAATGAAAATGATTTGGTCAAAAAGAAAATACATTCATTTGATAGTTTTATTTCAAGATTAGACAATATAAAGTCAATTTACAAAATAATAAATATTTTAACATTAGATAATAAATTTGATATTTATGAAAATAATTCTATTGATGATTTTAATTTATCTAATATAGTTGAAAATTTTTTTCAAATATCTAGTGATTTCAAAAAGAACAACCAAGAAAAAAAATTATTAAAATCTAATACCAATTCAGCATTTTATATTAAGATATATGAAATAAGTGGAGTGGCTTTTATTATAGATTCGTCAAATAATTTTATTTATTATATTACAGAAAGTGAAAATTTATCAGACGGTTCAATATTTATCAGATATTATTTATTAAATTGTGATGACAAATGTAAAATAAAAAGGATATAAGTGTAATATTATTTTTTATTATGTATAAAAAAATTAAATATAGATTTAATTACACCCTGAATAAATAAATTATATAAAATAATTATATATCAAATTATGCCTAACAATTGTTGTCCTTCAAAATCAAATTCTTGTGTTGAAAATTGTGTTAAACAATGTAGAGAACAATATTGCAGATCCAAATACGAAAAACTAGCTAAGAAATTAATCAAAACTGGATGTGTTCAAGATGCTTGTAGCTACCAAGCTGATAGATTCCTTGATACCGTTGCTGGTGCTAAATGGAATTGGTTAAATACTTATTTAATCAATAATGCTACTGCTGCCAATACTACTGGTCCTTCATCTGAAGCTTTAGCACCTGCTGGTTATGGTAGCACCTCTGCTTTCTTATCTGTTGATCCTACATTATCTAACTATGTATTTGCTATTCAATATGAAGCCAATGACTTACTTAATGCAACTGCTCTTACCGGTAATGGTGTTCCTCTTGTCCAAGATATTTTCCAAAATGTTTTTAGTATTGATTCATTAACATCTCCTCCTGGTTCAGGTGGAACTCTTTCATTTGGTACAAGCACTATTAATGAAATTGCTATATTCTCAGATGATGGTTATCCTGAACTTAATACTTATACCAATGCTTATATTACTGGAATTAAACAACTTATTGCACAATTACCAGTAACTGAAGCTATTGCTGGACCTGTTGGTGTTCCTCTTATAGTCGATGCTGAATACATTATAGCAAATGCTTCAGGTGTTTCTATTAATAAAATTTCCAGAGTTGGTATTATTAAATGGGAATATACTGTCGAATCTGTAGTAAACTATTACTATATTATTTATGCTTACGGTAGACCCATTTGCAATACCTTATGTTAAATTTAATTATTTATACAAGATTATAAAAAATTGATTTTTATTTATAAATTAGTTAATTATATTAATATAATTAACAAGTCGAATGAATCTATCAAATATTGATTTTACTAAACCCGAATACACTAGTCCATTTAATCATTCAAAATATGATTTTTTCACTGAAAATAGTGAAGATATAAAAGACAGTTGGATTCAACATGCTGAAAATTCAATTCCGAGAGCAGAATATCAACTTAAATTAATTAATGAGCTAGGTAATGTGGATATCGGACTTAAAATTGAATTAAGTATATTTGAATATTCTTTAATTTATTGTCAAAATAATAAATATTCTGTAAATTTTATCAAGCCAATTTATGAAGATAAATATAATTCAATAATTACTAATTTAACTGATACTCCGGGAATCAATAACAAAACTTTTAAAAACTTTATTTTTGAAAAAAAAATTAATCCAAGTTATGTGGCATTCTTATCACCCGCACAAATTCATCCGGACAAATGGAATATGCTTATCAAAAAGAAAGAATATATGGAAGAACGTGAAAACAATATGGCATTCTCTGACCAATATAAATGCAGAAAGTGTGGAGAATCTAAATGTAAGATTACACAAGCTCAAACTAGGTCAGCAGATGAACCTATGACTACTTTTGTATTTTGTCTTGTATGTCACAATACTATGAAATTTTGTTAATCAAAAATATCAAAATATTAAAATATTTATATTTTTTTATAAAAATTTAATTAACTATTTAGTTATAATTAATTTTGTTGTAAACATATTTAATATAATGTCTTTCGACTGGGTTAATAAATCCCTTATCATTAATAGATTTTAATCTAAGAACATCTATTACATTATTATTTGCAAGTGATTCGAATGCCAAATCAAAATTATCGGTAGTATTATGACTTACATGTCTAAATGCATCATTAGGAAAACCTAAGAAATGTTTACCAGGCTTAAAAAAGTCGTCATTAGAACTTCTAGCTCCAAATACTGATTCAATCGAATTCTTATTTTTAATATTAATATTATAAATATCAACCCATTTATTTTCTTTACCATTTTTGGGTTTAAATCCATTATAGCAAACCATATGTGCTTTTTCATGGTCATTTAATATTATACCAAATCCTCTGGACCTATATTTATTAACGATTTCAATAGGATCACGAATAGAAGCAAAGTATTTGTAATCAGTTGATAACTGCAACATCATCGAAGTTATATAACTTGGAAGACATTTTACAGTTGTTCCATTCCAATAAGCTCGAACAAATCCCATATGGAATCTAGATACAATCGAAAAGAAGCTAGCATCTCTGGTCTTAAATATTTCAAATGTTCTGGTTTGATTAGAACTAATTTTGTATCTAACACTCTCGGACATTTTCATAACCATTTTATTAGTTAGTTCTGTGGAATCAGGATTAATATCTTTCCAATACATATATTTTTCATAATCTTGTTTTTCATAATCACATTCATCAATATTATAGTCCAAATTATAAATTCTGAATTCTTCCTTGGGAATTGGTTTCAGATATTCTTCATAAATTTTAGTTCCAAAATGTTTCTTTTGTGAAGCGATATCTACATGAGTAGTTTTCCAAGGAATATAATATTTTTCATATAAATAATCCTTAACAGATTGTTCATGTAGATTAGCTTTAATTTTAACAATATCAGCATTAGGTTCATTAATAATTTTTTTAAGATTTTCTAGTTCATGTCCAATAAACTCATCAGACACAATAATTGTACCGGTATGAACTGATTCGACTTTGACACCAGTATTAGTTTTACACATTGATTCATTAAAATCTTGACAATAATCCATAAAGTTATATATTGATTTATGATTACAAACTAAATCGATATCTGAACCATTATAATAGTTTGTAAAGAAGAAATTTAAATCTCCATCTGTTAACGGTTCATTTGGATTTTGTTTACAAATATCAATTAGAGGATTATATTTCATACCACATGCAGTCATTGCACTACCTGTGATAGCAGAATGTTCCCAATCAATACTTGATAAAATTCCATCTTTATTTTCCCCATTATTTATAAATAATTTTAGTCTTCGATAAAATTCTTGTGAATCTGTCAGCCCATAATATTTTTCATAATCTCTCATCATATTGAGAGCCATACAATTCTTTTTCATATTAATTAGTTCACGATCAAGCAGAACGCATGCATAAGGATTTTGATTAATATCATCATATGAAAATGGAAATACTGGAAGTTTATTTGCAGTATCGATATCAAATACAAATCTATCATCATCTTTTACACGTGTTTTTACTAGAGTTTCTTCATTTCTAAATGTTAGCCATGCATATCCAATTAAATATTTGAATATAATTTTATATTTGGTAAAAATCGGTTGAGCTATTTCTAATAGCTTTTTATTGTTTAAAACAAGATGACAATGTGTACGAGTAATAAGTAAATTACAAATAAATGAATATTTAAGATACTCGGTTGGAATTGATTCATAAATTTGATTAATTTTTTCAACAGTTAGTTCAGTTGGTTTAGACATAAAATAACAAGATTTAACATCTAGTTCAACCCAATTGGTTTCTCTGATAATATCTTGTAGATAATTTGCCTCAGCAATTTTGTTAGTGGAACTTGTTCCAATAATTGTATTGTTAATAATATCGACATTAGATGTAAAATCAATATTGTTAAATCTTCTGGTTTTAAATTTATCATTTAGTGAATATTTACAATTTGCTGGATCATCCCAATAATTACTTTGAGATTCTAAAAATTTATCAAATCTCTTTTTAACACCATAATTTTCCGGAGAAATTTGTTCATAAGAAACAATCGATAAATATTCAGCATATTTTTCCATATTATCCGGTTCATCATTAAATGTTTCCATATAAATGGATACTTGTTCTTCAGATAACTCAATCATTGAAATGATTTCAATAACATGTTCATCTGTTTGTAGTTCTACATTAAAATCCTGTTCTACCATTTCTCTAGGCACTTCGAATTTAAACTTTTTATGTATATCATTGTATAATAATCTCTTAAATATAGTATTAGAAATTGATTTTAAACCATACTTTTCAGCACGGGTTCTTCCCTCTGGATTACGCTTATTATATAATATAAAAGTAGACATCAGTTATATATATTAATATATTAATGAAATATTATATCAATAAATCAATTTTTTATAGTTCATATATATAAAAATTAAATTAGTAATTTACTCATTGTATTGATACATGATTTGTTCTGAAATCTCAATAGCATTTAGACCACTATCAGTTGGATTTGTTGGATTATTAGGTACAACTACTTTTTTGATTAAATCCTTAGTTATAGCCTCTTGAATAACATTTTTAAGCAATTCATCTCCAATAGTAAAAGGAATTTTATATTTGATAGAATCTAATATAGTATCTTCACAAAAGAATTTATTTTTCTTAACATAATCTACCAGATTGCAAAGTACAATCATGCTTCTATCATGTAAAAATTCTTTAGGTTTATCTTCTTTTTCTAGAACCTTATCTTTTAATACCATTGATGCAATAGAAATTTTATTTTTTTCATAGGTAAAGTTTTTGTTGTTAATAAATTTAATATTTTCAATTGAATCACTTGTTGTCCGTGCAATCAACTTGATTTTTAACATACTGTTTATACAGTCTTGAATGTTTATAATTGGAATATCAGTTTTAGAAACTAATTCTAAAATATTAGATCCAGATTCACTTTTCATAATTATATCTAAAACAATATATTGAATCAGAGACATATGAATATAATATACTTTAGATTCGTATTTCATTTTAACAATAAGTGTTGAATTAATAACATCAAAATCTATTTCTCTATCGGGATATCTTGATTTATAATATGCCTTAAAGATATCAAAATATGGTTCAATCTTTTCATTTAATTTAACTTTGTTGACTAAATCATCAGGTCCAAAATTATATTTGAAAATTGTAAAATTATGATTTTCTCGTTTGATATTTGTTAAATCAAGTTCTGCATATTTTTCAGAATTTTTTTCTACCCGAATTCTTTGATAAGCTTGATTGTTATTAAAACTATCTTCCAAATCAAACAGATAATCTCTTATTCTAATAAGCATATCATTTACAAATCTGTTTACGCTATTCGAATCTTTACTTGAAACTATTTGCATAAAATAATTTACAAGTTTCTTATCTTTTCTGATATGTTCAATATTGATATTTTGTTTATATCTATTTTTAATTTGGATAAAATAATCCTCAAATAATGAGAAACCGTTAGACTTTAGATTATCGATTACAAATCTAAAATTAAATCTTTTGACTTCTGTATTCTCATCAGAAAATTCATTCATTACTAGTTCATTTTCTTCCACAAAATTATTTGTAAGATAATCAATAAGTTTTTTTATATTATCCTTATTATCAAATTTATTTTCAATAATAAATTGGAAATTTTCAACATTCTGACCAAAATATTTCATTCGATTAAGAGTTTGAGTAAACTCAATAATATTGTTAAATGAAATATTAGTCCAATTTTCATCAATTTGTTCATGTAGATGTTTATCCGAATTTTTCATATTGTATTTACCATTAACAATTTTATTATTAAAGTATTTAAAATACTCAGATTGAAATTTTTTATAGTTATTTGAAGAATGGTTTGAATAATCCATCATAGAAATCAAATGGTCAACATCAACTAGTTTAATTACATTTTTAAATCTAATTTTTGATTCAATATTGATATGTTGGATATAATAGTTAATATCCGCATTATCAATATTAATTTTGTTATATTTTTCATTAATAAAGTTGTGAATTTTATTAATAATGTAATCAGATACTGAGGAAGGATTCTTGTGGTATTCTACATAATATTTTTGATAAGAAACAATCGATTCAATGATATTTACTCCCGAAATATTACCAAAAATATTTAAATCAGAATAATCATTATTTATAGTAAGATAACTTTCAATTAAACTCATTTGTTATTAGTTATTGGTTATTGTATAAAAGTATATATTAATTATATATATTATATATAATAATCAATTTTTTCAAAAAGTTGAATACTTTAATAAAAATACTTGGTTTAAACCTAAATTAACATATTAATCAATAATCAATAATTAATAATGTTTTGGCTTTTTGATGAACAAAAAAAGGATTCGTATGAATTTTATCAAATATTTAATAAAATAACAAAGACACCTATAGACAATAACGAAATATTTGTGTTGGACAGTGTTTATAATCCAGACCTAATTAAAAATATTAATCCAATTAAATGTAATTTTAATATTAGAATTAGTGGACAATTAATTTCATATACTGATTTGGATACTAAAAAAATAATTACATTTAGTAAAAAGGAAGAAAAGTCTGATAAAAAATCTTTAACATATTTTAGACATATATACAAATCTGTAGATAATCACAGATTACCACAATTAAAAAAAGATTTTTATGATTATTATTATGAACATATCGAATTTAATATTTATGTGATTAATAATAATTGCATGTTTATACATGAAATTAATAAATCAAATGGTAATGAAAGAAATTATTGTGTATCAACTGGATTATCTGGTTTTACTTTTTTTTAACTTTTTTATTATTAAATAAATTTTTTTAACAACATATACAATATAGTTAAAATTAATCCATAAACTATAACTCCTTGAACATGAACTTTACCTTCATCATCAGGATTTAAACAAGTAAAATATTTACCAAAAAAATCCTTTATCATGTTTTGTGATAATAAAAAATATATTCCTAATAATAAAAAGAAATCTTTTATGTCGAATGACTCATCAAATATCATAGATAAATATTTATTTGTTGATGGAACCGGATTTTTATCTTCAACATAATCTTGTAAATCTTCTTTTACACTTTTACTTTTCTTTTTTTTCTTTCTTCTAGAAATACTTTCTGATTCAGAATCAGTATCATCTTTTTTACTTAATCTTTCTTCTGACAAATCAATATTACTATCTTTCAAATTACTTATTATTTCTTTAGTAAGTGATTTTATTAGACTGGAATTATCACTAGAGTTGCCTCCATTTGATAAATCATTTAAAGCTGTTCCATTTAAATCAATTTTATTATATGGATTTGAATTTTGCATACCCAATGAAATCGAATCTAAATTATTTGGCATTGATAAAATATTATCTGTCCCGCCCATCATATTATTTGACATCATGGTATTAGACCCACCCATCATATTATTAGACCCACCCATCATATTATTAGACCCACCCATCATATTATTCGTCATCATATTGTTTGTCATTGAACCATTTTGTATCATATTATTAAAACTGTTATCATTTCCAGTTCCAGTAATATTTTCCAACATCATTTGATTAGGATTATAATTTGAATAATTATTCATTTTTAATTTATATATTTATTATATACAATATTTTTTTATTAAAAAAAACGGATTTACTGCTTTTTTTTCTGTTTCGATTTCTCCATCTATTTTTTTAACCTTCTCTTCATCACTTAAAATTGATAGTATCATATCAAAACCTTCTTTTTCTAAACTCCAAAATTTTTTACCATTTACAGGTGAAAGCACAATAAAAAATACTCTTCCCTTAGTTTCATTTCCAAATATTTTACTTGCCTTTTCGTTAATTTTATCGCTGGGTTCAATATATGGAACAAAATGTAGACCAAGTAATTGAAATGATGCACACATTTTAAATGACAAACCTAACATTAAACAAGGATTATCACCTGAATATTCTAATTCTTTTAGTGAGCCATCTTCTTGTACCAACACACCTTTATGATAAAAACAATTGGTAATTATTTCAATTATATCATTTTGAGTAATTTTTTTATGAACATGCGTACCATTTTCATAACCAACCTTAACTATTCCACAATCATTAAATATAGGTTCTAGTTCTAAATTTGTTATAGTAGCAAATTCATTTAAATTATCTTCGATTTGTTTTTTTCTTAAATCTTCCAAATAAATTACTTCAAATGAATATCTGGTATTAGCAAATAAAAGTAAAGTATTTCCTTGCATACCATCTTCTTTATTTTTTTCAGTAATATCAACAAATATTTGCTCTAATAATTCATCAGATGTATTAAAAATATTACTAAAATTAATAAACGTTGCTTGTTTGATAATTTTTCCTAATTCATGTTGAACTTTAAAGTTGTGATTTGTGTTGTTCATTGATATGTCTTCCTCATCTAACATGTCTTGAATTTGTTGATAAATTTTATTAACTTTAACCAAACAGTAATTAAATTCACTCATTTTGTATATAATTACTAAAATATATACAAAATTTTAACCAAATTATATTTTAATTTAATAATCTTTGTGTATTGTTCCTAATGGACATATTGTTATTACTGGTTCCCAAATATATTTTCCTTTTGCATCTTCATGTACTTCTTTAATTATATCTTTTGAATTTGGACCTTTATATAATTTCTTTTTAAAAACCATATAACCAAAAATTAATCCAATGACTACTCCTAAAAGTAGTGAAATAATTATATCTATAGCAAAAATTTCTTGCTCATCCTGAGAATTATTCATTATCTCTGATATAATTTATTTAAGTAAAAAAATATTATAAATTATAATTATATTAAATGATAAACATAAATTCTCATATTGTTTACTCTATAATTATATTTATTATTCTAATTTGCTGTTTTTATCTAATAATAAATAACTTTGGTTCTTCTAATATATCAACATCAACTACTAATCCTGATCCAAATACTTTACACCAAACAATTAATAAATTACAAAATGAATTAGCAAATGTAAAATCAGAAATATCACAAACAAAAACTGATTCTGAACCAAATATAACTTTTTCTACCAATCCAACTGAACCTTCAGGTTCCCAAACAGTTGTTAAACCTCCTCCTATAATATTTGACCCTATTGCTAATTATGATCAAGCTAAATTATTAGACCCATTGGTTGATCCAAGAGGCAGAACTAGTGCTGACCAAATACCTGCTCCCCAAGTTGCTGCACAATTTAATTTTCCTACTCAAGGAGTCTTAGATAGATATCATAGAGTAGGTTTGTTAGTAGCAATAGATACACCATTTGATACTCAAGGTGATGGGGGTCGCGGAATTAGACCTAGAAGAAGACACGCAAAAAAAAGAATTGATAGATATCCTGAAGCTTCTGATAATTTATCTAGTTCTGATAATTCAACTAGTTCTACATCAAGTTCACAAAAATCATATAGAGGAGTTGATATTGCACCAGCATCTAGTGAAACATTTGAATCTTTTGGAAACTACATGGATGAAGGACCCAATGGAATTTTAGAATTAATAGGTAAAAAAATAACTGATAATTGGTATAAATATTTTACATCAATCAGCAAAGGAAATAAAATAATTAAAATAGTTGTTAATAACAGAAATAGAAGAGAATTATATTCTGGTGATGAAGTTTATATTCCTGAATTACATAGATGGTATAGAGTCCAAATGGATGAAATGGATATGATTGAATATAATCCTTACTTATTTTAGATAACTTATTATTAAAGCGTTGGGTATTTTAAATGCCTACTTTATATATTAAAACTTATAAAGATTTATTTATATATTATATATAAATATGTCTAAAATTAATTATAAAAAATTATATGAAGAAGCCATTTTTGATAAAATTAATTTAGAAAAAGAAATTAACAAAATAAATATCGAATTAGAAAATACTAAAAAATTAGTTG
>JACCDY010745035.1_pt1 | contig 26228 bp, 31 predicted proteins | sample 7446391 | NCBI WGS metagenome assembly JACCDY01 (sample SAMN15323451, study PRJNA562643) | freshwater metagenome | isolation source: river surface water | place: USA:Blue River Watershed | collected 2017-08-18 | reverse complement strand
GCGCAAGTTGTACATGGATATGAGGATTGTATGTGATGAGCTCGAAGGCGTACTCTCGGAAAAGCCGGACGAGGTGGTCGATATGGATCCCGATGAGTTGGATTAAAAGTATAAACTCCTTTTCCATTCTTTCGTATACACGCAAACACACGATGCGGTCCTGGATCGGAACCCGTAGCGACCATGACCAATTCGTATCGCGATTCACGGTCGTCACGCTTCAGCCGATCCCGTCCCTGGCCACCCAAAATCTCGACCTCACACTGCAATGGTGGCTACCGTCGCCTTTACACGATGACGATACGCAGTTTACCGTGGCATCGTTTCAGTCGGATAAGAAACACGATATTCTAGTGCCTCGTGACGTGGCCTCGTCGGCGAATGCCGAATTGGGAGTGCATGTGTACTTGAATGGGACCCAGAACAAGCGCCACCAGCCGGTCCAGCGCAGGCTAGGCACCGGGTTCGTTCCTCTGAGCCATCTCGAGGATAGTGTCCACATTCCTATTCTGGATGAATCAGGCCGTGGTGTATTCACCTTGGCGTTTCGTATCATTTCATTTCCACCTCCACCTCAAGTACCCAAGATGCGCGAGCTCCACGACGGTGATGGCTTGGTCTTGTCAACGACTCGATACGTGCTCGAAAAGCGGCGCTGGAATGCCCCCGAGACCCATCCCGAGCCGCTCTTCTTTGCCGATGACAAGAAGGACGACCCGGGTGCCTATCGTCGGCGTCTGACCGGCACGTTTCTCAAAGGCAACAAACAAGTGCCCGTGTGGGATCTCCAGTGCTTGCCTGGTGAGACCATGACGGATGCTGCGTTTTACGAAAACGCCTTGCACTTCAGTCTCTGGCTGTGTGGTCTCGCGGGTGACGAGGACGATTTCGTCGCGGATCCACTGAGCTTTCCTCAAGTCCTGCAACAAGTCGTGGGGTTCCTGGCGTGGGCGTGTCGCTATACCGGGGACAATACACTAGACGGGAGAGAGACGGAACAGTTCGCCATGATCCGGGATCATCCCAACGAAGAGACCCGAGCCGGGGATTGTGAAGACCTGAGTCGCGAAATGTGGCTCGCGTTCTACTGGCTCACCAACGTCTCGCCCGATTCGCTGCCTTCGGCTCCACTCAAGGCACTGCAAGCTCTGGCGTGTGAGTATCGATTCCTCTACGTGGATTGTATTGCGATGCTGGGTTCACAAGACGAAAAGGTACTGCATCAGTACGTCAAACTCGCGCCGAAACGAGACAAGTTGCCCTTGCTGTTTCTCGACTCGACCGAACACACCATCTTGCCTCGTGACCAAGCCCAGGCCGATCTTTTACTGGACATGGCGCAACAATTGCACGGCAAACTGCCTCGTCCGATCCGCTTGTTGCACACGTCCCAGTCCCTCATCGAAGGCTTCGGCTTCCACAAGATGGACTTGCTCTTCTTTGGCGGTACCACGGAAAGCTCGGGTACACCCCAGTTCTTGTCCAAAAAGTATGGCGCTCCCTCCGATATTCCCTATCTGCCGGAACTCGTCCCGGTGCCCGAATGTACTCCCGACCACGAATTGCAGCACTGGCTGGTCGCACACATGCCTGTCGTCTCGACTCTGTCTTCTCCCGTGTCGCCAACGCAACTGCCCAACCAACCGTGCGATGCGTTCCTCAAATGCCATACACGGATCGACCAAGCCATGTTCCAGGAGGCCGTCAACTGTTTGCTACAATGGAACGCGTACGTGTATCGTAAAGGCGACAAGTGGATCTCGGCTCGTTTGTTGTTGAAGCATAAGGTGGATGACTATCAGATTGAAGTGCCTGTCACGCGTCATGCGAGCTTTTGGCTCATTTGTTTATTGGTCAAATAGACTCCTTTCGTTCTTCTTCCTCCACTTGTGACACCGAAGCTTGAACCCGAATGAGAAAATCATGCGTCGCTTGTAGCAATTGAGTCCCGATGTCCCATAGTTCTTGGCCTTGAAGATCACCTGCGGGGTATCGCAACGCGTTGTTCCGAGTATCCATCGCGACAGTATAGGCCACGTTCGCCAGCATCAACTTGGTCTCCAACGAAGCCGGTTGCGCCATTTGCGGTTCGAAAAAGTGACTTACTCGGATTTGGCGACTTTGGGCTCGGGTTCATCATCATCCACCACAACGATGGGATCGGGACGACCGTGTTTCTTTGTCTCTGGAATGACAACCATACCATCTACCATATGCGGCTCGTCATCTTCACTCTCCGTATCGTCATCGTCGTCGTCGACATGCTCACTGGCATCGTAGTCCAGTCCCTGTGCCGTGATCTTCTCGATCAATTGCTTGACATCCTTCTCGTGAGCGTCTATCTTGACACATGGTTTGAACAGCGAATTCTTTTCTCGTAAGATTCGTCGTACGTCCTCGAGCGTCTTGTACTCTTCCTGGTGTGGTTTGAGCAAGAACACGGCGATCCAATGCATGTCGTTTGTCGTGAGTTGATCTTCCCAGCACTGGCTGCAGACGTAGGTATGGGAACCTAACTTCCACTCGTCCATGCAGCATTCACAGATGCGTTCATCACAAGCATCACAGTCCTCGCCGTCGATGACCCCTTCGTCGTAGATGTTGTGACACTCACAGCACTTGAAACGGTCGCCCATTCTTGGTCAGGGAGTTTGGAAAAGTGACGAGGAATTTATTACGGTTTCGCTACAGGTTCGTCGTCACAGTTGTCTTCGTAATACTTGATGGCACTGGCGTCATACCAGAAACCTCGTTTCATGATTGTTTCCACAAAGGTGCCAATGTCTTCTTCTTGTTCATCGAGCTTGACGCATGGTTTCTTCAACAGCTCGCCTTGCTCCCGCAAGACCTTTCGCACCTGGATAAACGACTTGTATTCTTCCGTATGTGGCTTTAGCAAGAACCCCGCCACCACTTTCAAGTCCTCGGGTGTAAGCGTATCGTTCCAGCACCGGGTACACACGTACGTGTGCGAGCCTCGGAGGCAGTCGTCAAGGCATCGGTGGCAGAGCAAGCCATCGCATGCACCGCAGTCACCCGAGTCGTCGTAGGGTCCATTGGACCGCTCGCAGTTACTACACTCAAGACTCATTTCCGTTTGGAAAAGTGACGGAAAGTTTATTGACTTTCAACGGGTTGAACAGCAGCAGTAGCAAGGTCACGCTCTTTCATTTCTTTGAGCAACTCGGCACTCAATCGCTCAAGGTCGCGCTCGGCTTGTTCGAGGTCTGTGGTACACCTGGCCATGAGAAGATCACAGTGCGGTTTGGTGGGATTGGCCTTGGCTTCATCGATCCCTTTCTTGGCGCACTCGCGTCGGTGAAGAGCATTGGATACATCGAACGAACGACGATACCGCGCCAGGTCTCTGTGGAGCTGAAGGATGGTCTCCTCCTGTTGCTTGATGATGGCGTCCTTGTTGTCCATTTTCTTTTCTTGCACCGACCACGAAAGATCAAACCAGCGGTACAAGGCTCATACTTGATATCACTTTCTCAAAATGACCGACGAGAGCAAAAAGATCCTCGTCCTACTGGAAGAGACTGATTGCCACGACGACGAGTTCTTCTGGACATACGCCCTCGTGGTTGACGAGGACTTTGAAAAGGATTCGACATTGGACATTCCTAGACTCGGGAAAGCCATTTCCGATGGTTCGATCAAGCCCGATGCGAAATACCCTCGTCCTCGGTCCGGTCCGAGTGTCTACCACCGCATCTCTCTCACTCCGAATATCTCGAGTGTGATTCTCCAGCGCATCCCGACGCTTCAAGTCATGATTGCATCGTGTTTTGTTAAGAAGGAATTGTTTTCTCATTGAGTTGCAACCAATACAAGATCGGGTACACGTTCACTGTGCAACAGATCGATTTCACGTCCACTGAGTGGATCAAACACACCAAACTTGCGTGGCAACGACTGGATCGCTTCGTGCATCTTGAGCCGGTGTTGATCCGAAGTATGTTCAAAGAACCATTCGACCAGCACATTCACTGGCTTCTTCTTTGCAAAGAAAAAGGACGAGAGACGTTTCAATATACTAAAGTCTCGTCCTTCGGTATCAATCTTGATAAACGAGACCGCGTCCACTACGTGTTGGCCATACATGCTCTCGATCCATCCATGCAAATCGTCGACGTACTTGACCACAAAACAATCTTTTGGATCGGAACCAGCCGAGTCGGCACCGCCATTGCACGTATAGCACCATTCGCCTTTTCGAGGCTCGATACCGTCCCATACCGCGGCGTTGTGCACATGGATATTGAAGTGGCGATTGATGTCGGCATTGGTCTGGGTCGCGACGAACGTCTGCGGATTCGGCTCAAACGCAATGGTCATGCCGGCATAGGGCGCCATGTGCACCGTGGTATCACCTTGGTGAGCCCCAATGTCGATAACGACCGAGCCGGGTCGAATAAACGGCTCAAAGTAGCGAAACTTGTCGACGGAATTCCACTCGGCGGACTTGTTGAGGTCGGACGTGATGTGTGTCTCACACGGATGCGACCACCACGCATAGTGGACGATGTGGAACGGCATGAACGAATACATGAAGGTATCGATTCGAAGCATGTCGGGATGGAGACGATACGGCTGGCCATCGATGAAGAAGACGGAATGGTGCATGGTTTGTTTACCTTGGTGTGTTGAGAGGACGGGCAGCGGTGCAGGCCATCCTGTCGAAGTCGTGGCCGAGATAGGGGACGACGATGGCGAAGGCGAAGAAGAAGGAAAAAAGACGAGACACAACAGGGCCAAACCAATGGCCGGGTAGACACAAACTCGAAATCGTTTCAGAATCATTTTTCTTGCCGTTTGAGAAAATGACGACCAAACCTCGACTGACAATCTTAGTGGACGAGGATAAGGAGTTTATCGAGGCCAGGATCCGCGGCAAGAGGACGTGGATCGAGATGTCGTTGGAGGCAGAGACACCAGAGTTCGTTTGGTTCGAGAATCGCCGGTGGCCGAGAAAAGGAATAGGACACGGAGGGCGTCTATCGGCATTGTGGCGAGTACACAAAGACGGCAAACGAACCATTGATCAAGTCACCTACATGAGAAATCGACGCCATCCACGATCGAAGCGAATCTGCCTCGAACGATGGTTTGAAATGGATTCATTGAACGGACTCAAAAAGGTTGAAAGTATTGAATTCGTAATACAGGACCGCATTCGATGGGGCCTTCTGCGTCGATTGCGTCAGAGACAGTACCTCGTATCGCGTATGGCTCTTCAGCGCAAAGGAATGCTCGATAAGGATTTAGCGGAACACATCTTGTCGTTTGTATTCAAGAAACGCGATTTGCAGTTGATGATTCACCTCCCCTGGCCCTTGAAACGAATCGTCACTTTTCCAAGTGTCGGCAATACCGAAATGGAAACTTCTCTCTCCCCTGTTCCCGTCCCGATCGTCGCCGTCGATGGCGAAGGCAGTAAGGCCGAGATCGAGAAAAAGGACGACGACAAGAAGCCACACGAGATGGTGGACGTCATTGACTACAAGGGCGAAGTCAACCCAGACGAACGGGCCGTCTCGACCATCGGCCACCAGTTGCATCGTGTCGGAGCCAAGGTCGATGGATGTGGCGGGCGGATCGACCTGCCTTGGATGGTCGCTGAGGCCGTTCAGAAAATGCACCCGAGCCTCAAATTCAATGACGAGCTATACGGATTCGAGCTTCGTCCAAGCATGTTTGATTGTACCGCACTGGTCCAGTACATTGAGAACGGGCGTAACATCCAGCGCATGATCCAGCAAGATCTCGTGGCGGAGACGGAGCGATGTGCCATGAAAATAGCGGAAAAGCTGGACGGCCGAGGTGAGCTCAAGCGCTTCGGGCGTTTCCTTGATCGTCGAGAGCGTAAACGCCAGCGTCGTGAAGAGATGGACGAGGAACTCAAACGCGATTTTGGGTCTTCTTCTGATGAATCGTCTGAAGACGAGGAATAAACAATCACTTTTCCATTTCTTTTTGCAACATGTCCACCGTCAATCCCAAGGCAGTACGCGCCGAGGTGCGCAAGGCGGATCCCCAGCTCGGCCTGACACGACTCGAAGTCACCAATCGACTGGGACTAGGCAAACGCAATACCAAGAGCGTGGTCAATAGCATCTTGTACGATGCCGTGGACAAACGCTGGCTGGGCAAGATCGAGGGTAACCCGCCTCGCTTCTATTATGACCCCTTGACGTGTCTGCCCGAACCGCCTTCTTCGCCCGTGATGGAAAAGGAAGAGGAGGAAAAGAAAGATGCACCAACGACGACGAAACTGACAATGATGATGATTCAACAAAAGTACATTAACGAATTGGAGGCGGAGAATCAACGACTCAAGGAAGAAAACAAGCATCTCAATGAACACATTGCCTACTTACAGCGTCAGATCAAGTAGACGCTATGTATTTGAATGAATAGAATGACGATTGACGTCGAACGAGAATGTCTCGCATTGCCCACCCCGGGGACGATCATCACGAAAAGAAGCTCACAGTAGAAGAAGCGCGCGAGGTCGCCAAGAGATTGGTGCGCAATGTCGAGCGCATGTACACAGACCATTACGAGACATTCGAGTTGTTGCGGAACCAGCTCGATGAGCTTCGTCTGCGCATGCAAAACGAAAAGCCTATTCGGGGCAGTCTCATCCCGGGTGCTACTGATGCCGTTGTCAAGACCAACGTGCTGAGCTTCTTGAGCGACAAGGACCTGGCCAATCTCTCGGCTGTGAGCAAGCCGTTGCGCCAGCAGACCGTAACGTTCGAGCAAGCCGCGGCTGTGGCCAAGACCCTCTACAAACGCATCGAGAAACAATACCACGAAAAGTTCTGCGAGGATCTATTGGTGGGACATTTTTCACGCTATCGACCCAGGACCCGCGTCACCAGTGGAAACAAGGAGACGAAGGAACTGATTGAGCTTCTGTGTCACCCTGCATTGGTAGCCATGGCCTTCTCTCTCGCGAGTCACTATGACGAGCCAAAGTTGTTCACCACGACTGACCCCAAGTATGCAGTCTATGTCGAGTTTCTTGCCATGTACAGCAAGGATGCGTCCCTCAAGTACCCGACACACAGTGTGCTGAACGACATGGGCGATACGTTCAAAGACTTGATCCGTCACGCGTTCCTGACGCAGATCGTGACGGGTCGCCTCCGAAAGGCCTTGTTATCAAAGGACACGGATTACTTGAATATGGATACCGACCGAGCCAGAAACGAACTGCGCAAGATCGCTGACTACATCAACAAGTCTCCAGTGTACACGTACAATTACACAGAAGTGCGCGTGATTTCGGGCGGGTTATTGGGGCCTCGTCTCGGGCTGCCGCGGGGCCAGTCTGGTACCTCCGACGGGGTGTGTTACAACCCATATCTCGTCAATCCCGTGTGTAATATCGAGGATGTCATCAAACCATTATTACAATAGTACATCTTCCGGCGTCAAACGCCGCTCGGCACGAATCAGACGCAATCGATCCAGTCGTTCGGATTTCGGATCCGAAGGTCGACCGACGAATTTGGCTTTGGGACGATGCACGATGTCGGGCCTGGGGTCGGAGACGTAGTAGACCGCCATGGATTGACGTGGCACTTTGCCTTGCAGAGGTTCCGGCATACCGTGCCAGGACAAATCGGTCGTGGAGAAAAGCACCGCGGTATTGAACGTGGGTGCGATTTTCTGTACACATTCCGACATGTCTCGGTTCCATAGTTCGAGGTGTCCCTCTTCCTTGTAGTCGACATCATTCAAATAGACGATGAGATTGACGCGTCGTTCCTTGCCCGTGACGGGATGCAACGAGTAGTCGAGATGCATGTCAAGTTTCCCACCTGGAGCCGGCATACAATGCAATCCTGCACCGTGTAAGTACGGATCGGCCTCGAGATTCTCAATCGAGGTGACGTGCTTGATCCAGCGCACAAACGACCAATGGTTCAGATGCATCATCGTCGAGGCGGCCAAGGCAGGCATGCGGTGCAAATCGTTCATTGCCAGCTTGTTCTCGATCGGATTGTTGTATCGATACTGCCATCGTTTTGAATCCACGAACGGAAACTCTTTTACCAGTTGTTCAGCCAACCCCAGCTCGAAAAAGTCTGGGATGACCACATGTGGAAACGGCTTGGCGACTTGGTACAGCTGCCGAAACTCGTCCTTTTTGAAGAATGCATCGAAGCTCAGCAACTGGTGATCACACTCGAGATCGTCCGGATCATGAATCGCCGCATGGGGCAAGAGCGAGAGAGGATTCATTATGAACGAGTCTCGTTCTATAGGTGACGATGGTTCGTACATAATCCAAACGATGCAGGCGATAGACCAAGTCAAGGCGGACATCGCAGCGAATCCTTCGTTCGAGGATGGCTATCCCGTCGAGCTTCACTGGAACGGAGAAGGAGTCGATCCAGGGCTTGAAGCAGCGACGGATCGTCTCTGTAAAGACCTAGGCGGAGAGTATCGAGTGGCGACCAACTGGCCTGTCTATGCCGACATCCATTGGCATCCCAATACCGTGATCGTGATTCCACCAACATCGCGTATCTACGACCATCCGTATTTTTCGTATGCTCAATACAAAAACGGACAAGTCTACCGCCGTGGAGCTTTGCTTCCCTACGATTCGCTTTTCAAACAGCAACCGTAATCATGGATCTTATTCTTGGTGTCTTTGCGATCATCATCCTCTTTGTTCAGGGCTGGGGCTTGTACGTTGTATTCGACGTCATGGGAGTGTTCTGGAAACACACCACTCAGCCGGTCCAACACCAAGCATCGATTGTTCTCAATACCCGAGCCACGGTCAAGAAGGACGATGACGTGCGTGAATTTGAATCCATTCAGCGTTCGTTTCAAGAGTCAATGGGAATATCCGTGCGTGATCAAGAAGTGATGTCAGACGACGAAGCGCGTGAATTTGATTCTGTACAACGCACCCTGGCTCGGGCCCGTAAAGGTCAATGGGGTAGTCGACAATAAACATCACTTTTTCATTCCACCGAATGTATTGGTACGCCCTTTTTGTCATTTTAGTCTGGTGGTGCTTTTGGCTCGATTCCTGGCACCGAGACGACCTCGTGGCCAAGATCCATAAACTCAGCACTTTCGATATCCTCGCGTTCGGTCTCAAGGTCTTTCTCATTCTCGGCATCGCAAGTGTCGCCCTATTCCCGCTCCTTGCTCTCTTTGACCCATGTCGAAGCTAGCCGTCGTCGGGTCTCGTGAATGGACCGACTACGAGCGCTTTTCCAAAGAGATGCAGCTGTATGTCAACGGCTTTGGTATACCCGGCACCATCGTCTCTGGTGGAGCCCGCGGGGTCGATACCATGGCCGCGCGATGGGCCCAAGAACACAAGGTCGAGCTGGTGGAGTTCAAGCCCGAATACGACAAGTATGGACGCAAGAACGCCCCACTGATGCGCAACACGCAGATCGTCGAGGCATGTGACCGAATGCTGGCCATCACGCATCCCGAGAGTCGCGGGACATGGGATTCGATTGACAAGGCTCAAAAGGCGAACAAACCTGTCACGGTTGTCATGTGGAAGTAATAAAAAGTCACTTTTTCGTTCCAAACGAATGTCATTTGTCGTCGGTCTAATTGTAGCAGCCGTCATTTGCTGGCGCCTCGACTAATGAGCGATCACTGCGAGCACTGCGAGTGCGAGTGCGACGAGTGTAATCAGAACGACGTATCTAGTCTGGGTACTGCTGACACCCGTCCCGAACCCAACGAGAAACCCCCTCCTTTGTGGCCCGTTCCGCTCTGTGATTGTCACCACGACGCGGTTCTGACCTGGAACGGAGATCCCGACATCGCCACCTGGGTGTATCAATGCCGCAATAACTGTGACAGTTTCAATGAATGGACCGGTGTCGACCAATGCGAGTTCGAGACCAAGTACGACGACTGGAAGAAAGAGCTGGACAAGAACAAGCGTATGACCAATTACTTCTTTTGTGGGCCCAAGAAACGCAAGAAGCGCAGGATTACCGATTACTTTTCCATTGTTTGAACAAGAATGAAGAGATCTCGTGTGGTTGCGTTGGTCATTGTCACTGCAGCCCTGTTACATGCTGCCTATCTCGTTGTATCCTCTCGTTCGTTGCAACAGCAACAACAGCAAGTGTACATTCGTGTACTCGAACAAACGTACAATGACCATGTACTCGTCACACACTTTCACTCGGGTCAAATGAGTCTCGCCCGGTCGTTCATGGGCTGTGTCCATCGTGCCGATCCGACCCAACGAGTCCACGTGGTTGTTCACAACGCGACGACCCGAGACGAGTACGATGAGCTCAAACTGTTTCACAATACCGTGCTTGTGTCTGAGGCCAGTAACGGGACGGTAGTAGACTTGAATCGGTGCCTAGTCAAGCCCCTGGCATGTGGTTTGACGGTATCCTCGGAACCCGATAAGGACGCCTCGTGTTGGTTGCGATACCGTGTGCCAGAAACCTTGCCTGGCCAACGACCCGTGTTCCGTCTTGCAAAAACGAAACCCCTGATTGCCTTTTTTGTCGCGACGTACGTCTCGAGAGCCATTGCGATCCCCGAGATTCCATTGCTGAGTGTCTTCTTGCCCGCCTTCATCTGGAGCGTCCAAGCGGATCTCGCGCAATTCCGGGTTCGGCTCGTGCTGGGAGTCCAGGTCGATGTGTTATGGGATAACCACGCCGAGGACTTGATGCAGGCCTTGCACACCCAACTTGACCCGATCGGCATCGAGCTCGATGTCGTGCGATACGCCTTGAATCCCAGATTACGAGGCACGGCGTTCAAGTACAACATGTTGGCAAGGAGGGCCTACGATTCGGGTGCCGTAATAACATGTCAATTCAGTGACGACGCCAAGATTCTCACACAAGGCTGGGCTCCCGTGTTTTTTCAATACATCACCGAACGGGACGGGTTCGGGACGTTTGGGTTTCGAGATACCAAGAATGCCGGGACCATGACGCTGGGCTGTTCGGGTCGGAAACACCACGAAATTAACGGCTGGTTCTGGCCTGCTCCGTCAATGACCAACTGGTTTGCCGACGATTTCGTACAACAAGTCTGGGGCCCGAAGTACTCGCATCGGTTCGATAACTTGTCGTTTGACAATACACAAAAAGAAGGACAGCGATACGACGAGTGTCTCAGTCCCGGGCGCGACTTGCTCGAATACGAATGGTATGCGGCCAGGATGAGGGCCGCGGACTGGTTCGAGCAACGTGAACACGATTTCGAAAAGGCCAAATATTTGAGGGAATTGGCCGGCCCAACCAAGATCACAAATCCATTGGAACGTCCGGTTGCTTGTTCTTGAAATGAATCTTGAATACAAAACACACGTCGATGAACGCTGGAATCGCTCTGGCCGTATTGCAGTTACACCGACGCGACCCGATGGGTCGTACATCGAAGTCATACACTGGATCAACAAGGGCAAGATTTATCAGTCGGATATTACGAAGCGATGGGGCTCGGGACAAGAGCTTCTGTACGGACGAGCATGGAAAACGCCGGACCTCGTTGGAGAACATAGCAGTTGGTTACAGTTGACTCGCGCCAACAGGAGCGATGTGTGGTGGTCAATCGAGCAAAACGAAGTCATTAGACATATTTCGAGTGGCAGGGCATCGACCTGGGTATACTGGAAGCACGGCGGTCGATGTTCTGATAATATCAGGTATTATCGCCGCGATATCCACCACGATCTGCGTGTAACGATCGCTCAAGGTTACCGGAACAAGCTACTCGTCGAAGACGACTACGAGTCGACAGTTGAAGACAAAGCCACGCGTATTAAGTGCATCGTACGAGAACTGCGCTTTTGGAACTGGCGTAAAGCCGCTCGCAAGTTTGTTCATTGGCATCGTGCAAAGAAATCATCAGAGAAAGACGACGACGCCCTTGAACGCCGTTGGCTCCACTCGCTTCAATTGTACCAGCAATGCAAGGAAGAGAAGAAGAAACAATAAACTCACCACTCATCGTAATCAATATCGACATTGGGAGCATCACACCGTCCTGAAATATTCCGTAATTCGTCCAACAGCCTCCCCCAGTTAGAACCCCGAGTCCAGACAAACGCATCCGCCTCTAGACAAATGTATAGATTCAAGAACGCGATCCTCATCTCTTCCGCCGTGCCGTGGACTCCCGAGGCCTGCAAGGGACCACTATTCAGTCGCTTGTGTCCCGTTGTCCAAAAGAAGCGCCACTCTTTGTTCTCGGCCACTTCGTCAATCACGCCTCCGTCCTCGGTCGATACAAAGATACTGGCTCCACGAGGGTGTTTTAACAATACTCTCGTCGCGTTGAGATACTCGGAGAATGGATGGAGACGCATCTCGTTGCCCTTGTCGCCGTGTCGAACGTGGATGGACACGAACGGGTGTGGTAACGGCAAGTAAGGCTGCATTTCTCGGCGAATGAGGCTGAGAAACTCGGCATTGGGGCGCAGGAATAGTCCCATCGATTGGGCTCGCCACCAGCCCACGTGTAGAGAGACGTTACTCATCATCGTGGTGCTTTGTGGCAAAACACCCAGACGAACGAGGTCGCGAATCTGAGGGAACTTGACACGATCACAGGCGTGGAAAGGCGCCCGTGCGACCTGGGAGGTGGAGGGCGGACACTTGTGAAACGGCTCAAAATAGCACTCGAATGCCGGGCGACTACGGCCTTGCTGACAATAGAACCATCGGCCTTCGATGGACAAGAGATGACCCCGGAGAAGGGCGCATCCCAGTGCCCAGGAAGCGACATGCAAGTTAGAGCCCACGCCGCTCATTGGCATCGACCACGTTTCCCACACCGTTGTTGGATCACATGATTTTCGATCAATGTAGTCTTTCAGAGCGTCTACCACCACAGGGAATCCGAGCGCCGTGCACTCGGATGTGTCGGGACGTTGGAGATAACGCGGAGTCCACTCGGAGCTGCTAATGCTGTTACGAGGGGTGATGATGACGAGAGGGATCACTTCGTGGGACAACGAAGGGGGTCGGAATCTCGACGACAAGGCGATGAATACAGTCAGACACGTCCAGACACCGGCCAACAACACAAGTCCATTCAATAAACCACTATTGCGCTTCATTTGGAATAATGAACGGTTTACCGCGGTGCTTCCCGGGCAGGAATTCGAGCGGGGCGAAGAGAAGAAGTATGTAACGTGACTTCATCAATAGAAACACATTCGTCTTCGACGATGTCGACCTCAACTACTGCCAATCCATTTGACACGGAAGATCGTAAAGAGATTGACGCCGTGGTATTTGCCGAGTCCGATTCAGACGACGAGAACGATGTAGTCCGCGCATTGGAACAAGTCAAGCAGCGCGAGCAACAGCAGCAACAATTGGATGAAGTCGTTGTCCAAGCACACACGTCAGCGACAACGAAACAACCACTCGTCATGCGCTCGGAGCCCGTCGCTGTCGAAACAACGCTCAAACTAGGCCGATGGGTCTTTACGTCGATCTTGTGTGCCGTCGCCGCGGTATCCATGGTCATTTGTCTCGCCAATAGCAGCGAAGGATGGGTCGAAGGACTGTTTATGTCGCAGGACAAGAATCACGATACAGTCGCGGTGACGTGCGGCTGGAATACATGCGAGGCCAAACTGCAAGACATTTACCTTCGTCCGCCGGCCTTTTCCAACTTCATCGCGTTGATGGGCTCATTGCAAATCGTATCCGACTTCCTTTTCATCCTCTGTATCTCGTACTCCTTCTTCACTCACAAGATGACCAGGAAACAAAAGTACTTTAAGCCGGTGTGGGCCATGATTTCGTTGCTGGGCTCGTTCGCTTGGGCCATCTTTGTACTACCGCTCATGGTGTACATCAATACGCGCGACATGTTTGCGGTACTGGGTGGATCAACACCCGTCTACTTTATTTGTATGCTCGTACACGGCCTGATGGCCCACCTCGCTAATTAATTAATGAATGGGATGAGACAATAGAAACGACCGGTAGTTGACTCGATCTTCTTCGTGCTTGAGAGAATCCACGTACCCCGGGTTGACTTCATGGACTCGATGCATCAAGGCAATGGTCTTGGCCTGGTGCTCGTGGGGTTCACCGGAGCGCAAAATGCGCAAGCACGATTTGACCGGTCGCAGAAACTTGGTCTGTTCGTCTGTGGTCATGAGCTTCAAATCGACATTGGCAGCGTCCTGTAACAAGACACACTGTTTCTGCTTCTTCTTGTTGTTCTTATTCTTTGGCTTCTTTTCGGGATTGGGCTTGCGTCCCTTGCGCTTCTTGGTCAGCGGCGGTGGTGCCAGGATCATGGGTGCACCGGGAACCTCGTAGAGCGAATCGACCGACGAGCCTGAGCCCAGACAGCGTCTGCGTACCGAAAAGGACGACGAAGAAGCAGACGATGGTAGAGGGGATTGGATATCCATGCGACCCAGTGCGGATGCGACCGAGGTGGCCGGGGTCGATGGCATGGCAGTGGTGCTTGGACAGGGTGTCGTGGAGATGAAAATGCCAGGCGGGGGCGGTGTGGTGTCTAGAGCAGCGCGTAGTGCTTGGGTCAGGGGATGGTCGTGGATCAGGAGCGGTAGGACAGTTAGACGCACGTATTCGTGAAAGGCTCGGCACGACGACGACGGCGATAATGACAACTGGTTCAACACATTGCTGGCTAGGGTCGCCTGGGTCCACTTGCGCGCATTCTCGGCGTATTCGTGATGATCGACGCCATCCACCAAGCCTTGTGTATCCATGACTCTGAGCAGACACACCGCGGACGCAATGGTCCATCCGATTTCCACGGGCACGGAGCTGGGTGGTTGCAACACCTTGAGCATATTGCGAAACGCGACGAAGCGCGCGTGGTTGCGCTTGACCACGTTCGAGTAATGGAAGGCGATGGCAGGAAGACCATGGACGAAGCTTGTCTGTCGCTCAAACACCTCGGAGATGTGGTACTTGCTGAGGCGCTGGTCGTTGCCTTTCATGAAGCAATCGTAGCACGACACATGGGACTTGTATCCTGAATGGTGAGATGCGTCTAGCTTGGCCGTCTCGGGCTGGTCGATAAACACCCGGGTGGTGGGTCCGTACCGAAGATCCTCGCATTCGACGTAGTACACACCCGACAGAAAGTTGATATCTTGTTCCGGTTGATCCAAGCACGGGCATTGAGTAAAGAAGGACATCGTGACCTCGAATGGCCCGGCTGGTTCCTCGTCACCGAGAAAGAACGTGGATCGTTGCAATGGATACACCTCATCGTTGTCCTGCTCCTGATCCTCTTGCTTGACGTTGCTGAGATCGAAATCATCAAATGCATCGTCGGGGATCTTGACATCGTTTCTCTCTTCACAGACCATCGGTTCGCCGTCGTCGCTGAGATCCATTGTGTGCTGGGCACTATAGCGTCGTCTCGATGGATTTGTGGGATGGACTGCAGAACACCGGAGAGGGTGTAGAGCCTAAGTTGGGCCTTAGGCAGGCGGGACTCGGATTTGTTTTGTCACGTGTTTAATATTATTGAGCAAACGTCACATTTTCATTCGTAATTCCCATGCCCATCGCGCCACCACCCCCACTGTACCAAAAGATGCAACAGCGCATCACGGCGATGCTCAACGAGGCTCGCGCCGCATTGAACGACGCTGACCAGGTCAACGATACCAATCTCGAAGCATGGGACGACGCGTTGACCGCAATGGCGGGAGACTTGGAATTCTTCCAAGATGAAGTCCAGCAACGTATCGCGGACCTTGCTGCGGAAGACGACGAAGACGACGACGAAGAGGAAATCAGTGATCAATGCGATATCCCGCATAGGTAATCATCAAGACACACAAGTTGCAGAGCGTATGGGCAATGAGATAGCACGTCTCTAGGGCGACGAAGCCATGGGCATTCTTGAACCAATCCCAAGACGCCGGTGCCAAAGAAAGCTCGGCGACGCGAAGTACGCTCAAGAAAAAAGTCAAGACATCGACGGCAAAAACCACACATACGACCGTGGTACAGTACCAAGGCAAGGTGTTTCGTGACCTTTCAATCGTACTCGTTAAAAGACACAGAATCAATGCCCAAACAATGACACGAGCTCCTAGCTCTAGCCAGAGCGTGATTACCGAGAGGCTAAAACTGGGGTCGGATCGTTCCCGAGTACGCTCGGCTAGCGCGCCTAACGCCACGCCCAAACACCCCAAACACGTGCACACGAGGATCGCGATATGGATGTCGAGCGATCCCGATGCTAACGCGACAGCTTGCATGTACCAGAGGGGTCGAACCACGGCCTGTTGAAGCCACCAGCGCCATGGGTTGTACTCGTTGTTGACGGCTCGATTGTATAGTGAGTTCGTGTATGGAAAAACGGCCAGCAAACAATACGTTGCTTGAGCGAGATTGGCCCCGAAGCCGAGCCACGCAATCGTCACGTTGTTATGGGATAGAACGTCGTTGTATGGAATCGATGGATACGTCGAATTGGGTCGAACCAAAATATTCGTGGTCCAGTGCAATTTGAGTCCTTCATCGCCTCGTGCGTCTTTGAAATAGCCGTACGTAACGACCGAGGCGGTCAGGAGCAGGAACGCCACGCCATGGGCTCGGCGTAGATTGGGATGTGTCTCGTCACTCGAATGACTCAATTGTGCGAACGACATCGTGATCGATTGTTTATTACGAAAGGCAATACATACTAATTGTTACGACTGCATCGGCTCTACCACGACGTTGTCCGATGGGATGGGATCCATGATGACACTAGGCACCACGAGCTCTTCGGCAGCGGCGTCGTCTTCGACCTCAGGAGACGAGACTTCCTGAGAAGCCAAAAAGGTATCCACTTGGGATTCACGCTTCTGCTGCTTGAGAGCCTTTTGGGCCATCTTGACCTGGTGCATCGAGACACCAAAGGGACCGAGCTGGGACCGACGCTTCTCGCGACGCTGTTTGCGCAACTGCTCGTACTTGGCCACGTCAATGGCGGCAGCAAAGGCCTGGTTACTGGGGATGGTCATCTTGGCGGCCAGGAACAGGTCGCGCGGATCGAGCGTCATGCGCTCGCGGTGTTGCGTCAACAGATCGGCGCTTTGCATTAGGTCCGAGACAAACGTCTCGGTGGCTTCCTGGAGACTCGTCACGGCCGATTTCTTCCAACGCAGGCCATCCGTGTGAAACTCGGCGGCGACTTCACGGATCAAGCGATTGAACGGGCTTTTCGGCACGAGGTTCTTTTCGCAACACTGGGCCTTGCGAATCTCTCGACGTATGTTGCGCATCATCTTGACCTTGCGCGACAATTGACGCGGTTCCTTCTCCTTGACCATCTCGAGGGGTTTGGCCAGGGCCACTTTTTTGACCTTGGCCTTGGTCACTGGCTCGGTCTCGGCGAGACCTCGAGGTCGTTTGCCTCCCGAGGTCCGGTTCTTGGCTTCGACATTTTTTGTACGTGCCATTCTTGTTCTTTTGTACTTGTTTTAACAAGAAAGATGAAAAAGTGACAGTTTCCGTCGACTACATACTTTGGTCCGATATGTGTGTCACTCCACATCCACGCATTTTATTATTTTCCATATTCAAAAGGAAATGGCGCAAGAAGAAGAGCTACAGAAACAATCGCTTGAACAGCTCAAGAACCCAAGCTGCCAACAATGCTGTGTCTGGTACACGGTCTTTAACAATTGCCTGGGCAACGAACAAGAGCGGTGCGATTTCGCGGACGAGGCCAAGGGCGGGACCGAGACACTGGTCAAGCGCGCCAAGCAACTTCCCGACGATTTGCGCACCCATTTGTGTGAACGATGGGCCAAGTTCCTGGCCCAACATACCCCGAACAAGTGTCGATGTGAATTGCGCATGAAACGATTCACCGAGACGTACAGCGAGGAACTCCTGTCCCACCAAATGGATCAGATCGATGTGTAGTAATTTAATGTACCATGGGTTGTACAATACAATCTCGAGTCGCGCCGTTATCTGAAATGACTTCTTCTTCTTCCTCATCATTCATGCTCGACGGACGTCTCTGTTGTTGTTGCTGGAGGATAGGTTTACGAACAAAGTCGAACCTCGTCTTTTTCTTTTGCATGATCGGTTCGGCCTCGTCCTCCTCCTTTTCGTCCGCACTACTATCACTGATAGGGCCGGATTCAGGCGGAATGGCATCAAAATCGTCGACGGTCCGCATCCGCTTGGCTCGAGGCTTTCGACGCGCTTCCTGTTTCCCCCGTGCTCGATCAGCCAGACGGTCTCGCTTTTCGCGCTGGACTTCCATGCGCTGTACGACACGATCCAAGTCGTGGTCCATTGGAGCCACGTCCTGTTGTAGAGGCGCGGCAATAATAATAGGCGGCGAGACACATTCGGTAGCCAGACGATGGAATTCAGGCTCGTGCAATGCCGAGATGGTGGGTATAGGCTGGGTCCATACTTGAAAGATGGCACCGGCCAAGTCATTGACGGCCTGGTCGGACCAACTGCGCTCGACCACGAGTTTACGAAAGAAGTTGTTCATGAGATCGGCATAGACCCATCGCGTGTGCAACTCGCCGCCTTTCAGAGCCCCGTGTTCCTGGTACAGCCGCCACCGATCACACGCCGCCTGAGCCAAGGCACGCATCATGCGTTCGAGTTTGCTTTGCAATCGATCCTCTACCATCATCTCCTTCTCTTCCTCGGTATCTGTAGCCGCATCACGCATTGCTGCGTCGGTCGTGCGCAGGGCTTGGGTAATAAACGGAGCATCGGCCTCGTCCACGACACTGGCGTTATTGGCCAGGAGCTGTCGCACCTTGTTGATGTGGATGCGACGCACCACGTCATAGACATCACAACACGCTTTACGATATCGATAATAGGCCTTGGATAGTTGGGCCATGTTGCGTGGATTGGCGTAGTGCATGGCGTACTCTTGCTCGTTGCGAACCAGTCCATTGCTCTGGAGGAACTTGTACACCATATTGACTTCGTCGTCGTTACTCGGCTCGGGCAAGAGCTCGGATTGCTTGTTGTCATCAATGTGATCCGTCACCTCGCGTGTATCCATGTCACCCAGTCCACCGCGGTCGTCGTCCTTCTTGTTATGGTCGGTATCATCCACACTGTTGTTATTGTCGCCGTCGACATGCGGTGTCTCGAAATGAATGTTGCGCACCTGGCGCGGATTGAGCACCCTTTTCTTCTCGGGCTTCTTGATGGCGGTGATCTTTTTCTCCAGTGTACGCACCATCGTCTCGTACGTCTTTTGGTAATCAGCGAGTCGCTCTACATCATCGTCCGGTGTATTCAGGATCAATGCCTGGATGTCGTCAATCTCTTTCCGCTCCTTTTCGAACTTGATGGCCTCGGTGTAGACCTTTTCCTGGGCCTCGAACTTGGCATCCGCCTTCTTCAACTCGTTGTGGTACTCGGCCAAATCGGTGTAGAATCGACTCTTGTATGGCTTTTCCGGGCGCGAATAACGTGTCAAACCACGCACGAACATGGGCGTGTCATCCTTGTTACAGTTGGTTCGACCCGCCACGATACAAAACACCTTCCACACGATGTGTTCGTCCGTAAAGTTATCGATGAGCTTGTAGTGGAATCGAAGCTCGTTCGAGTTGACCAACTTACACGCAGGTTCTGAGCTCGTTTGACCGTCTTCTTTCAATATCGGTATTTGCTGTCGCATCAAGGTGCACAGGGCCCCAAACACGACCTTGAGCTGATATGGCACGCCGAGATCCACCAGCTCCTTGGCCAGAGCTTCGAGAATCACCGCCTCGCTGCTCTTTTGTGTCAGAGCCGGGTACTTGCCCAGAATCGTATGATCGAAGTAGTAGTTTTGTTCACTAGGACACCGAGCCTTGGGATCGTTCTTTCGCCTGGTCCAGCCACATTCTTTACCCAGCACGCGGAAAATCTCCACATAGACGGGGTCGACGTGAATAGGGGCCATTTCCAGTGCCAACGCGGTCACGCACTCGGGGATGAACATGAAGGGCACCAGCAACTCCATGTCATCGATACGCCATGGTTTCGAAGGATCAGGACCACCGATACCCATATCAAACACAATGGTGATGATGCGTTCGAGTGTCAACTGGACGGCGAGTTGCGTCGTCTTTTCGAACGGACGTACGTCACGAACATTGGGCAGGCCGAGATACTTGAGATAGTGGGCAATGGTATTGTACCGTCGATCGTGTAGCGTGGTGTGGATGTAGGGCAGTACACGAGCGGCCATGAGCGTGTGACATAGCGTCGCGATGTACTGCGTGCGGTAATTCCATTGTTGCAACGCGGCCCAGTTCTTGGACTTGACCGCCGCGGTCGCCAGATCGCTTTCGGCCTCCGTTACTTGATCCAGTGTGTCGAACGTCGGCAATTGACCCACTCGAGGCGCGAAGACGAACCTGCGCTGAGAATTGGCCTTGGGTAACTCGTACGGAACGATATTCGATGTCCCGTTGAGCGTGCCGTGAGCATGGAGAATATGCGTAGAGACATCACGCTCTCCATTGGGTCCGATAAACACCGTCTTTGCTGTTTGTTCGGTGGATGTAGCCGCTCGTCGGGACGAACTGTCGGCGTCCGAAACCGCAGTTCCATGCGACCCACCTGAAATAAATTCGTGCAACTTCGTTAGGTTCCTTGCGATCTCGGCTACACCAATGTACGCCAGCTTCATCTCGTCCATAAACTTGGCGAGGCCGCGCTCATTGCCACCACTGACATTGGCCTTGTCGGTCTCGTGGGCGATGTCCAACACAGTGCCCTTGACACAGAGCGTCATAGCCACTTTAAACATGTGGGTCTTGCCCGCCCCGGCCTCGCCCGCCATCGTAACACCAGCAATGAGGTTCTTGGAACTGGCTGGGTTGGGGTAGTATGCCGCGCCATGAAACCCGGTCAGTTTGATAAAGGTGATGAGCACATGTGAGCTGGCGATGTGTTTCAAGATATGGAGCGCCTTGAGATGCAAGGCAAAGATGTTACCCACCACGTCCACGTCCTCGTCCAGGGCATGGAAAGACGAGCAAAAGTTGATGTAGCCGTCCCGTTGGTGCTGGACGCTGTACTCGTGAAGTGCAGCGTAGGCTTGGCCCTCCTTCATCGACGCGTTCCAGACTTTGGGCCATTGGCGATAGGCTTCTCGAGCCACGTGAATTCGATTCGCGAGAGGCACGTTGGTCATCTTTTTGCGGAACTCTTGAAAGAAGGCCTCGAGTGTACTTTCGATCGCACCCTCCATACCGTTACCGACGTGGTACATGAATTTGGTCTTGACCTCTTCCAGAGGCAGAAGTTGATTCTCGGGTCGTTGGCGAAAGTCCTTGAATGCGTTGCTGTGTGTGTTGACGTCGGTGACGGGTGCTTGGGGTCGAAGAATACAACTCATGTTAGCTGGAAGGCAATCAACGTGATGAATTACGACAGCCTCTTGTGGATTCGCGGGTGTCAGTATGCCAGGGACGGGTGACCGAGTCTGGACCTCGTAGAATTCGTGATCGATAGAATCACGGCACATGCGCTTCATTCGCTCGATGGCATTTTCCATAGTAAACACTCGAACTGGGTTGAATGGATTGCCGACGCGATGGATATCGTGACCAGGCCACTGGGCCATTTTCACCAGATCGAGGTAGTACATGCACATGCGCTGGTAGAGGACGGGTTTCAAGCGAATGTCCGTGACCTTGGGCCAGCCCGAAAACGGATTCCTGGTGTCCTTGTCTTGAGCCGGAAGCTTCAAGTGAGCGAACCGAGTGGCTTCACTTTCTTCTCGCTTCGTGGCTCGTCCACGGGCCTCGGTCATGACACGGAAAAGGTACTCGGGGACGTCGACCGACACGGCGGCGTCACCGTGACTCGCCGCGTTGTCCGGGGCTGGTTCGTTCTTGATGGCGTTGTCATAGAGATAGAACAGCCACCCTGCTGTCACACCACTGCTTCTCTTGTCCGGGATGCGCTCCACCACCAAGGCACATGCATCAAGTGTTTGGTTCTGTGGATTCGGCCATGCATGAGAAACAAGACAGGGACGACGACGACGACGTGATTCGAGCATCGTACCACATAGACACCGTTCTTGCGGAATGCGAAGCAGCAAAACAACTCGAATAGACGCGCATCGTGTTGGTATTGTATATCGAATTGCGTAAAGGTGCGTGAGCCAATGGCATAGGCACACTCTGGAATAAATAACACATAGCAATGTGTCCCGATCTTCTCCTCGATATGGACCCAGGTGTTGAGATTTTCAAAGGTCAAGTTCGAGCTCCTCTCGAACCGGTCGAGAGGCACGAGCTTCGGACCTCCCGACCCCGTCACGGACGTTGAGCCTCGACTCATCGTGGTCGAGGTCACGTGAAGGGGTAAAAATGAAAAAGTGATTTAACCTTTATACTTTTTTAACTAAATAACTCACAAATCCAAAAAGTTAACCCAATCAAATCAAGAACAACAATGGCATCTGATATCCTGAACGCATGGCGAGCCAATGACTCGAAACAAGAGTTGAGTGAAATCATGTACCCTGCGGGGACTGCGGCGCGCTTCATTGAACCGCTATGGCTGGCCCAGAAGGGCGTGGTCTTTGCGGGTAATCTGAAACTCAATGTCCACGACCCGTTCGATCCGTTGACCAACGATCTCGTCAAGGATGTGTACAAGTTTACCAGCAAGAAGTGGGGCCGATTCGCGCGCCTCAACTACTCGCATCGCGATAACCCCAAGGCCCCGATGACGCTGTGGCCCATGGTGGGGATACAACTGGCGCTGGGACCCGAAGGCAATTGGGACCCCGATGGGACCAGTGGACTCAAGATGACCGAGAAGAAGCGCTACGAGTCGGTGTACTCGTTGATGCTGACCCCGTTCGCCTTTGATCCATCTCTCAAAGACCCGACGCATCCGTATGGCTACTCCAGGTACTTTCTTCAGGCCATGAAGTTCTCGGATGACTGGGCTGCCTGGGCTGCCTCGACCATCTTGCACGATACGACGATTCCGTCCGATATCCGTGATCGTGCCCTCAAGGATCGCAACGTCAAGGGACGCGATGTGTCGGATGACGAGATCCTGGCCGACCTGCTCGAGAAATCCACCTCGCTCATCTCGTGTACCAAGAACAAGGACGAGACCGTGCGCGCGGACGGGCACTACATTGGCTTGCAGAAAAAGGTCTGGTACGAAGAATCAACCAACGAGACCGAAGACGATGCTGGTAACAAGCGCAAGACGAACGGGCCATCGGCTGCCCAGCAACAGAAGCGTCGCAAGTTTGATGCCGCGGATGGCGATGAGCGTAAACAACCCGCTGACAACGGCGGCGAGCCAGTGATGGAGGACAGCGAGTATAACCACGCCGATCTGCCCATTTACAAAATGGTGACCGAGATGCGCGGCACTCGACCCATTTGGCGCGAACAGCGCATGACCGACAAGGAAGTCAAGGACAAGGTCAAGAACGGGCACGTCTTCATTCCACGTGTGCGTTCGCACCTGGCCACCAATATCACCGATAACAAGACCAAGGTCACCAAGCCCTTCAGCTGGGTCACGAGTCTCGACTCGCTCGTGTGGCTCGGTCCCGGTGCCTCGAAGCCCTCGGGTGGCCAAGACCGCGGTCCGGCCTACGGCGAGGTCAATGACGAGTACATGCAGATCCTGCTCGAGCGTGCCAAGGCCGAGTCGATGCTGATCCAGGACGGGGACCTCGTCGGTCCCGAGGAGCTCGAGAAGCTGGTCCGAGGCAACCATATGTCCGGCCACTAAGTTTCTGCCGGACCTTTGGTCCGGGTGCCAAAACCCTGGCTTCCCCCAAAAAACGATTTGAGCAGCCTACTTTCCTGACAGCAGAAATAAACATGGATCATTATGATCTACTAGAGATGCATGAAAATTCCGTCAGGAAACTAGGCTGCTCAAATTTGTATCTCTTTTGATCATGCACATACTAATGTGATCTCACCGTCAGGAAACTAGGCTGCTCATTTCAAATACGAAATCATTTCTGATCATTCTTTGTAATAAGAAGTACACCGAATCACCCGTCAGGAAACTAGGCTGCTCAAATCATTTTTTGGGAGGAAGCCACCTTTCTGCACCCCGACCAAGTGTCCGGTACAACTCCGTGGCCGGACATATGCTAGGGGTAGGCGCCCGGTTCCTGGACCTCGACCGAACCGAGACGAGACGTAAGCCCGTCGAGTGCGTCATCACGGCCGTGCCGACCTCGACCTCGACCTCGACCGGGTCTGAATCAAAAAAACTGAAGTCGAACCAAGTGTATTGGGCCATTTGTGGAAAGGAAAAAGAAGAAAGACCCTACATTTGGGATAAAGAAAAGGGGCGATTGGTTCGTGCTGGAAAGCGTGTCTCGTATCGAGCCAAGTACCGGCCTCGTCGGATCGGTTCGAATCTACTGGTCGAACGGGATCGACTGGCGTTGCGATTGGACCAGCACCAGGAAGACTATACACTGGCACAGGTCGAGCAACGATTCCATGACAGAAGAGGCGAAGAAGAATACTGGGCCGGGGCCGTGTCTGCCTACGCTTACTTACTATCGCACCCATCGTATACTCGTCGACCCACCTCCCAACTCGGTCCAGGGACGACTACGACAAGCCGTGCCGTCTGTGGCTCGACCCAAGGACGAGGTCCTGAACCGACTCAAGAATGACGACGCGGAAACGAGTCCTTTTGTTCAGGGCTTTCTTGATGTATTGATGATGTTTAGCCGCATCGAATAAAAAAATCACTTTTTCGTTTTACAATGTCCGACATTGACGATGAGAAGGGATGCATGAGTCGAGCCAACAAACAGATTGCGTGCTTCTTTCTGGGCTTGACGGCGGGCTCGATATGCTCGATGCTCATCGTCCTTCACATGATCCTGACCTATTCGTACATCGAGGACGTCGCCGCCGTTCCTCCTCCTCCTCCTCCGGTCGCAGTGTCGACCCTGCAGTCCATTATTGATCGCGAGATTGATTTCAAGCCGTACGAAGCCTCGCTCGAGACTCACGGACGTTTGCCGATTCAGTTGCTCGAACAGTACCAAGGCATTCTCGAAGACCACATCAATGTCGAGCCCTTAGCACCTATCGTCAACGCCACCCCGCCTTGGTCTTTGACCGCTGTGCCCGACTGTTCTTCTCCTCTGTACAGCCAGATCCTGACGGGCAAGGTCGAACTTGAGGCGAAACTCGTGTACGACTTGATCCCATTCGCCTACGAGATTGATGTCCTGGAAATGCGTCTGTACGAACTCAACTCGAGTGTCGACAAGTTTATCATCGCCGAGTCGACCTATACCCATCGCCTGGCTCGTAAACCCCTGTTTTTCCCTCGCTTCTGGAAACGCTTTGAGCCATTCCGCACCAAGATCATGTATCTCGTACTGGACGATGCGTTTGTGCAGACCGAGACACGTCAGCATTCCAAGATCCATATTGACGGAGATGATTGGCGGATCGAGAACGTCATTCGCACCCAGTTGTGGAACCGCTTCGTCGTGGCCAACGGCCTGCCACCTGACCATGCTCTCGTCATACACGGCGATGTGGACGAAATCCCATACGGCCAGCTCGTTTACTTACTGAAACACTGTGTCTTGAAACCCGATGCCTTACCCATAAGTATGGCCTTGACCTTTTTTCGGTTCGGGTTTCGTTTCGTGGAGCCACATCGTATCTCACATCCTGTACTAAGCATTCGATCGGCCGCCGATGTCCAGCGCAACAAACTCGGTCGGTTGCCTGAGCCACGCAAATGGCTCACACCCGAAGAGTGTGGCCGATGGGGCTTTGATTTGAACCGGTTTGGGCCGATCCAGATGCAATTGTACAAGGACTTGTCGGTGGCCGAGGGTGGACAGATTCCGCGAGGCGATCTCGGCATGTTGCGTAATCTCGACTATGCGTACAAACAAAGTGTGGCCAAGGGCGAACGACTCTGCTGTGCTCATCCTCAACATGCCTCGGTGGACGACGATACACAATGTGGACGTTTGAAGCCGTTTATTGCTGTACAGAACCCGGATCGGTATCGAGGGTTTCTTTCGTCGTAATAAACAGTTGCTATGTACTTACTACTACTACTTGCTACTACAATGGAGATTGGCAAAAGGCAAAATGGCCACCTACATCAATACGGTATCGAATCGGAGACAGCCGTTGCAGTTTGTGGACATTGTCGAGGTGGCGTGTATTGTGGCGACGGTCGCGGTCGGACTCACATGGATGCACCAATGGG
>JACCDY010285558.1_pt1 | contig 26228 bp, 24 predicted proteins | sample 7446391 | NCBI WGS metagenome assembly JACCDY01 (sample SAMN15323451, study PRJNA562643) | freshwater metagenome | isolation source: river surface water | place: USA:Blue River Watershed | collected 2017-08-18 | reverse complement strand
TTACGGAGAAACAATGAAGAAATCGCTCATCAGCGTAGCGGTGATGTCCCTTATGGCTTCACCACTGGTCATCAAAAGTGTCCAGGCTCAATCCAATGTCACCATCTACGGCACAGTTGATGCTGGCATGAGGTATCAAAATCATGCGGGCAAAGATCAGCTAGGTAATAGCAAAGATTCTCAGTTAAGCGCTAACTCAGGAGGTTTATCAGCACCTCACCTCGGTTTTAAAGGAGAAGAAAATTTAGGTGGTGGTAATAAAACTTTTTTCAAACTAGAAACTGGCTTTGATATGAACACGGGGGATAACAATTCATCGAGTGACACATCGATTCATGGCAAAAAATCAGACAACAAAAGTTTCTTTGGACGCCAAGCGCATTTAGGCATCAGTAATCAATCTTTAGGTCAACTAACCATCGGTCGTCAAAACACTGTTGGCTATGACACGATCAAAGATTTTGATCCGACGAATAACTTGAACCAAAAAGGTTTGATTCATTATTTGAGTGGCTACACAGATTTAAAAAATAATCACAATCGTTCCGATGGCACCATCAAGTATCAACACCAACTCAACCGCATAACATTTTTAGCCAGCTATCAAAGTGGCAATCAAGTCGGTTCTGTGAAGCATGGCAGCAGTACGGCAATTGGTTTGAAGTATCGTGACGCCAACTGGTCTGTGGGTGGATCGTTCACAGAAATTGATGTTGCTAAATCAGCAGGTACTGCTGCTAAATCATCACAATCATTGGGCTCAACAAAGATCATTAACTTTGGTGGTGAATATCGCTTTAATCGCTGGACATTTAAATCCGGCATCTCTTACTCAAAGCTGCCGGCCATTCAGCGTGGCAGCATCTCACACACAAGTCATCAGTCATCACCGGAGCGTGATCAGTTGGCATCTGATGTATTTGTGAGTGCTTGGGGCATGCAATATCAATTAAGTCCTAGGGTAGACTTAGGTCTTGCTCATTACACAAAATTGCAGCACGATCATAAGAGTCGTCATCTGATCGACAAAGATAAAAGCTTGGTTTTAACCAGCGTTTATAAACTGTCAAAACAAACTGATATCTATGGTTTCTTAGATCAACACCGCAATTCAAATGGTGTTGCAAAGGGCAATCATCAGAAAAGTCAGTACGGTGTGACAGCAGGATTAAGACACAAGTTTTAATCCTGCCACTCGGCTGGGACTAGCTTAGTTAAGCTTAAACAAGCACTTCAGCTTTACAAGCTGTTTTAGTTTTTAAGCCTAGCTCAGCCAATAGCTCACGATCGGCATCTGCCTCGGGATTGTCGGTTGTGAGCAACTTCTCGCCATAGAAAATAGAGTTAGCGCCCGCCATGAAACACATTGCCTGAACTGGTCGACCCAATTCTTGACGACCAGCCGATAGACGAACTCTTGCTGTTGGCATGGTGATGCGTGCAATTGCAATGGTTCTGACAAACTCCAAAGGATCAACACCTTTTTGATCTTCTAATGGAGTGCCAGGAACTGGTACCAAATGATTGATAGGCACTGATTCTGGGTAAGGATTTAAATTCGCTAGCTTGGCAATCAATCCAGCACGTTGGCGACGAGTTTCGCCCATACCAATGATGCCGCCACAACAAACAGACATGCCTGCACTGCGCACACTTTGTAATGTATCCAAGCGATCTTGATACTGACGTGTGTTGATCACTGAACCGTAGAAATCTTCGCTGGTATCAAGATTGTGGTTGTAATAATCAAGACCCGCATCACCTAGAGCTTTCGCTTGTTCAGGCGCCAACATACCCAATGTCGCGCAAGTCTCTAAACCTAAATCTTTAACGCCTTTGATCATGGCAACCACTTTTTCGATATCGCGATCTTTTGGTTCGCGCCAAGCAGCGCCCATACAAAAACGATTAGACCCAGCTTCTTTCGCAGCTTTCGCTGCAGCTAAAACCTCTTCGACATCCATCAACTTGGTTGCTTTGACATCAGTGTGATATCTGGCAGCTTGTGGGCAATAGCCGCAATCCTCAGGACATCCACCTGTTTTGATTGACAACAATGTTGCTAACTCAATATCACCCTCAGGGAAGTTTTTTTGATGGACTTGCGCTGCGCGAGCCATCAATTCATTCATGGGTAATTCGTAGAGCTCTAAGACTTGCTCAACAGAAATGGAAGAGTGTTTTTTAGGGTCATTCATAGTCATAATTGGCAATGATACAGGTCAAAGTGTTCAAATAGAGGTATGCGCCACATCCTAACTTTTATTTCTTTAACTATCCTGACCTTTGCTTCTTACGCAGAAAAGTCTTGGCCCAACCGGAGTTCAGATCCAGTCAAAATCATTGTCACCTTTACACCTGGTGGCGCACCCGATATTTTGGCCAGAATTTTGGCGGATTATTGGCAAAAAGACCTTAATAATCAGGTAATTGTTGAAAATAAACCTGGGGCTGGCGGCAACATTGGCACAGAGTTAACGGCCAAAGCTCAACCAAATGGACACACCTTGGTGATTGGAACCGTTGGGACTCTGACCATCAATCCCTTTTTATATAAAAATCTTAACTATGATCCTCGCAAAGATTTAGAGTCGATCACTTTTTTAGCCAGCACTCCCAATGTTTTGGTATTGAATAAACAGGTTCCTGCAACAGATGCAAAAAGTTTGATTGCCTTAGCCAAATCGAAGCCTCATGATTTAAGTTACTCATCCTCTGGTATCGGAACATCAATTCATTTATCAGGTGAACTATTTCAACAACTGACCAAAACAAAAATCAAACACATCCCATACAAAGGCAGAGCGCAGGCCATGCCAGATTTATTGGGTGGGCGAGTACACATGAGTTTTGATAACTTGGCTTCTGCATTGCCTTTGATTAGATCAGGCGACTTAAAAGCCATTGGGGTCACCAGCATCCAGCGCTCGATACACGCGCCAGACATCCCAACCTTGAGTGAGTCTGGCGTACCTGGCTTGAAAAACTTTCAAGTCACCTCTTGGTTCTCTTTGATGGGGCCTGCAGGAATGAATAAAGCCGATGTGCAAAAAATTGCGCAAGAGACAAAACGCATTCTGAATCTTCCTGAAGTGAAAGAACGACTTTCAGCCATCGGCTTGGAAGCAAATCCTCAAGGGCCAGAAGCATTGAACCAATTGATTCAGCAAGACTCCAAACGTTGGTCCAAGTTGATCGAGGACACAGGTATCAAAGCCGAATGAATCCTAAAACCTCTTCACTCTCCCAAGATCTTGTAGAGCGCAGCTTGGCCTCTGTGTGGCATCCCTGCACTCAAATGAAACACCACGAGCAATTTCCTTTGGTGGCCATTTCTCATGGTAAAGGAGCTTGGCTGTATGACCATGACGGTCAGCGCTACTTGGACGCTATCAGCTCTTGGTGGGTCAATTTATTTGGTCATGCCAACCCATCGATCAATCAGGCACTAAAAGATCAACTCGATTCTTTAGAGCACGTGATGTTAGCGGGTTTCACACACAAACCTGTGGTGGAACTATCTGAGCGCCTAAGCAGACTGACTCAACATCAATTGGGTCATACCTTTTATGCATCTGATGGCGCATCTGCCATCGAAATGGCATTGAAGATGAGCTTTCATTATTGGCAGAACAAAGGCTTGCTAGATAAAAAAGAATTCATCTGCCTTAAAAATAGTTATCACGGTGAAACTCTGGGTGCCTTGGCTGTGACGGACATTGCGATCTTTAAAGAAACGTATGGTCCATTGACTCATCCAGCTCACATTGTTGCAAACCCCGATGCTCGACTTGCAACAGGCAATCAATCTGCCAAAGACATCGCAACCAGCGCTTTAACGAATTTAGAGGCGCTCCTAAAAACTCAATCGAAAAAAATAGCGGCATTGATTGTTGAACCTTTGGTTCAATGCGCCTCAGGCATGGTCATGCATGACCCTTCTTATCTTCAAGGCATCAGAAAACTGTGTAATCAATATCAAATCCATTTGATCGCTGATGAAATCGCTGTGGGTTGTGGCAGAACAGGTACTTTCTTTGCTGTTGAACAAGCCGGCATCTGGCCTGACTTTTTAGCCTTATCCAAAGGTATCAGTGGTGGCTATTTACCACTCTCACTCGTGATGACGACTGATGAGATTTATCAAGCGTTCTACCACCAAGACGCGCGCAAAGGATTTTTGCACTCTCACTCATACACAGGCAATCCTTTGGCTTGTAGAGCGGCCTTAGCGACATTGGATATTTTTGAAAAAGAAAATGTCTTAGAAAACAATAAGGTTCTTGCCAAGAAGTTATCCGATGCATTTACTTGGGCAAAAGAAGACGAACGGATCATTCATTTTAGGCAAGCAGGCATGATTTTGGCTTTCGATATCAAGCCAGAGCATCTTTGTGAGAACTTCTCAAAAGAATTTTTTGTTCACGCTTTAAATCAAGGCATCTTGGTTCGGCCCATAGGCTCAACGATTTACATCATGCCGCCATACATCATCGTTGATGATGAAATCACTCACTTATCAAAGGGCGTTCAAGCAAGCTTGAACGCCACTTTGAGTGGCAATCATTAGAACCGCCACAGGTAAAGTATGACACTCAGATACATCAACCACTTCAATCATTTACTTGATGACTTGGAGCAGCACTCACTCAAAAGAACCCTGAAAATTTGTGACAGTGCCAGTGCCCCCATCATGACAATCGATGGTCAAGCCATGCTGACTTTTTGCAGCAATGATTATCTGGGCTTAGCGAATCACCCTGAGTTAGCAAAAGCAATTTCTGAAGGTCTACAACTCTTTGGATCAGGCAGTGGCGCATCACACATGATCAGCGGCCATCACCGTCCGCACGATGATCTAGAAAAAGCTTTGGCAAAAACTCAGGCCTCGTTCATCCCAGAAGTTCGTGCATTGTTTTTTAGCACAGGCTATATGGCCAATCTTGCAGCCATCACCGCTATCACTAGCAGCCTTGGATCCAATCAAGTGATGAGCATCTACTCTGAAGAACTCAATCATGCATCACTGATTGATGGCGTTCGTTTGGCCAGCAAACAAAATCAAGCCAATGTTCAAGTATTTCCTCACCAAGACTTGCAAGCTCTTGAGCAATTATTAGCCAAAGACACCAATGAATTTAAATTGATTGTCACTGATGGCGTCTTCAGCATGGATGGTGATCTTGCACAAGTCGCCGCATTACTCAAACTGGCTCATCAGTACGATGCTCTTATTTTGGTCGATGATGCTCATGGCTTTGGCGTTCTTGGTCAACACGGTTTTGGCATCCTTGAACATGCGGGTATTCAAAACACCAATGAAGCAGCTGCAAGAATCATTTATATCGGCACATTGGGTAAAGCCGCTGGCATCAGCGGCGCGTTTGTTGCAGGGCATAAAACATTGGTGGAGTGGATCTTGCAAAAAGGTCGCCCTTACATTTACACCACCGCATCTCCACCTGCGATTGCTCACGGCTTACTCAAAAGCTTAGAACTGATCTCTGATGATTCTTATCGAACATCGCTGAATCACAATATTCAATATTGGAAAAAAACACTGCGCCTAAAAAAATGGGGGCTGATGCCATCCGATACAGCGATTCAACCAATCATGATTGGCAGAACCGAAGATGCTTTGCGAGTGGCTCAACAGCTTTACAAAAAGAATATCTGGGTACCCGCGATCAGGCCGCCAACTGTGCCAGCCAATACCGCTAGATTGCGCATCACATTCTCAGCGAGTCACACGACAGAACAGATTGATCAATTAATTCATGCGCTGATGGAGATTGAAGATGGCCTTTGAGCTCAGCAAACTTGATAAGCCTGGTTTTTTTGTGACCGGCACGGACACAGAAGTTGGCAAGACATTAATTTCTGGTGCTTTGATCACTCACTTAAAAAAACAACACGCCGTGGTCGCCGGTTTTAAACCAGTGGTAGCTGGCATGGGTTTGATTGCCGGGAAAATGTGCAATGAAGATATCTTGGCACTATCCAGAGTCATGACTTACAAAGCACGAGAAGATAATTTGGATATTTGCCCATATCAACTCGCAACCCCAGCAGCCCCTCATTTGGTTGCAAAAGCATCTGGCACACACCTTGATTATTCAGTGATGCTGAATGCCTTCAACGCAGTTCGAGATAAATCAGATGCAATCGTGGTGGAAGGTGTTGGCGGCTTCAAAGTGCCGTTTCATGATGACAAGACGAGTGCTGACTTTGCCCAAGATATTGGTCTACCCATCGTCCTGGTGGTTGGCATGAGATTGGGCTGTATCAATCACGCCTTGCTCACTGTTGAAGCAATCCAATCAAGAGGTTTGCGCTTGGCTGGATGGGTGGCCAACACTGTAGGACCCATGACGCTGCTTCAAGAAAACATTGCCACACTCGAACACTTGATACCAGCACCCCTGCTTGGAACTATTCCAGAGCTATCCAAAGAGTTCGCCCAAGTGCCGTACAGCATCAGCGCCATGGAAAAAGCTGCCAGCTATTTAAAGATATAAAGTAAAAAGTACAAACAACTTTTCTTACGCTTACGTATCCAAAAGAAATCTCTTAGTTGTCTCTTAGTTCTCGGCGCAAAATCTTTCCAACAGTTGATTTTGGTAATTCAGTTCTAAATTCAACGAACTTTGGTCGCTTGTAATTGGTTAATTGTGTTTTGCAATACTCAAGCACCTGACTTTCAGTCAAACCAATATCTTTTTTGACGATGAACACTTTCACAGCTTCGCCAGCTGGACCATCTTTCACCCCGACGGCTGCGCACTCTAAGACTTCGGGCATCATCGTCAAGACTTCTTCAATCTCATTGGGGTAAACATTGAACCCTGACACCACGATGGTGTCTTTCTTGCGATCAATAATTTTGACGTAACCATCTGTGGTCATATAAGCAATATCGCCTGTTTTAAAAAAACCTTGCGCTGTCATTGATTGCTTTGTTTCAGCATCACGATTCCAGTAACCAGACATCAACTGCGGGCCTTTGATACAAATCTCTCCGGGCTCACCGAGCGCGACCGAGCGCTCCTCGTTATCCAGAATCAAAACATCAGTCCCTGGCAAAGGTAAACCAATCGTTCCTGTAAAACCATCAATCAATGGTGTATTACAACAAACCACCGGTGAAGTTTCAGAAAGCCCATAACCTTCAGCAATTGGTTTTCCGGTTAATTGTTGCCAACGATCTGCCACTGACTTTTGTACGGCCATGCCACCACCAATACTCACCAACAATGACGAAAAATCAATGCTTGAAAATTTTGGATGATTCATCAAGGCATTGAACAAGGTATTGACTGCAGGAAATACGTGGAATTCTTTTAAGCCTTTCAATAACTTTACAAAGCCCGCAATATCTCTTGGATTGGTCACCAAAATATTCAAGCCACCGGCCTTGATTCCAAACAAACAACACGCCGTCAAAGCAAAGATGTGATACATCGGCAACGCACACACAAACACCATTTGCTCGATGCGCAAGCCTCTGATGCCTGGTTCAAGCCAAGCATCAATTTGCGCAATATTGGCCAAAATATTTCGGTGCAATAAAACGGCTCCTTTGGCCACACCCGTTGTGCCACCGGTGTATTGCAAGAAAGCAATGTCATCACCCTTCATAGACACTGGCACAAACAAAGACCTGGTATTTTTTCCTTTTTGCAGCGCTTCCTGAAAACTACTCACGCCATTCAATGACCAGCTTGGCACCGCTTTTTTGACATTCCTGATGATCCAGTTGATCAAATGTCCCTTAAGACCCATCAGTTCACCAACATTGGTGACCAGCACATGCTTGATCGACACCTGATCTTGAATGCCCTGGAAAACATGCGCAAAGTTTTCTAAAATCACCAAGGCATCTGCGCCGGAATCATTCAACTGATAAGCCAGTTCACGAGCGGTATACATTGGATTGACGTTCACGACCACGCAACCCGCCCTCAAAGATCCTAATAAAGCGATCGGATACTGCAGCAAATTGGGCATCATCAAAGCAATGCGATCGCCTTTTTTCAAGCCTTGCGACTGTAAATAAGCGGCAAATTGCCAAGACAATTCATCCAATTCTTTGTAAGTGATTTTTTTGCCCATGCAATCAAAGGCAAACCTTGAGCCATATTGAGCAAATGATTGAGCGAATAAATCATTCAATGACTCAAATTGGGCCCCATCTACTTGATGTGGCACCCCATCCGGATAACTGTTCAACCAAGGTTTGTCTTGATTCAAGGGATTTCCTTTAAAAAATCACGTGTGATTGACTGCGTCAGAAACACTGTACCAAACTTGGGTAATTCTGAGGGATTTAGCATCCCTGCTATATAAGAGCTATGATTAGGGTTAAGTCACTCATCAATAAAGACCATGAAATTATTACCAGAAATCTTAGAGTCTGCCGAAGTCATTCAAGCGATTCGCCGCGATATTCATGCACACCCTGAGTTGTGCTTTGAAGAAAAACGCACATCTGATGTGGTGGCTCAACAATTAGAATCTTGGGGCATCAAGATTCATCGTGGCTTAGGTAAAACTGGTGTTGTCGGAATCATCGAAGGATCCTTAGGCAAAGGTCGCAGCATTGGCTTGCGCGCCGACATGGATGCACTACCACTCCAAGAACACAATCATTTTGAACACGCTTCCCAGCACCCTGGAAAAATGCACGCTTGCGGTCATGATGGCCACGTGGCGATGTTATTGGGTGCTGCACACTATCTGGCGCAACACCGAGAATTCAAAGGCACGGTTTATTTCATTTTTCAACCGGCTGAAGAAGGCGGTGGCGGTGCCAGAGAAATGATTCGTGATGGCCTGTTTGATTTATTCCCTTGTGATGCCGTGTTTGGTATGCACAATTGGCCTGGTATTCCAGTGGGTGACTTTGGCGTGACCCCGGGCCCGATGATGGCTTCCAGCAATGAATTCCAGATCACTGTCAAAGGTAAAGGCGGTCACGCTGCATTGCCTCATAACAGCGCGGATCCAGTGTTTGCTGCCAGTCAAATGATTGGCTCACTTCAAGCCATCATCACGCGAAATAAACGACCGGTTGATGCGGCTGTTCTATCGATCACCCAATTTCATGCTGGAGATGCCAGCAACATCATTCCTGACAGCGCTTGGATTGGTGGCACCGTCAGAACATTCACGCACGAAGTGCTTGATTTGATTGAATCAAGATTGCATCAAATTGCCAGCGCCACGGCGCAAGCATTTGACTGCTCAGCAGAAGTGACCTTCTCTAGAAATTACCCACCCACCATCAATCATGAAAAAGAGACTGCTTTTGCCGTTGATGTCATGAAAGAATTGGTTGGTGAGCATCACGTTAACTCAAGAATTGATCCAACCATGGGTGCAGAAGATTTTGCCTTCATGCTTCAAGAAAAGCCGGGTTGCTACGTGTTCATCGGCAATGGTGATGGTGATCACCGCTCACAAGGTCATGGCCTTGGACCTTGCCAACTGCACAACCCTTGCTATGACTTCAATGATCAATTATTGCCACTGGGAAGCACGTACTGGGTTCGTTTGGTAGAGCGTTATTTAGAGTCGACTAAATAATCAAGTAAAGCACTTCAAAGAAGCCCCACAAAGACTCAAGGTCTTAAAACCTTGGGTCTTTATTTTTTTGCTGCTACTTTCTTTAATTCAATATCACCGTAAATCGCATTGACTTTGCTCTTGGTATTATCTGAATCAGTCAGCAAACCCAAACCAATCACTTTCCCAGGCATTTCATTGAAAGCCTTCTGATAGTCTTTCGATAAATCTCGCTGATGCTTTTGCCACTGACCGAGATGATCGCTGCCACTGTTCACAACAATCATCTTGATTCTGGATGTTCTGGGGCTTGGAATGACTGTTTCTAGTGGGCTCCCAGAGGACCACACATACATCAGGCTGGCATAAGGCATGTCGTGGCCACTGATGATTTTTGCCATTTCAAAAATCATCTGATCTTTCAGAGGTAATTTTGTTTTATCGCCATCAAATGCCACCACGATTCTCAAAGGTGCATCATCTTTGCTCGACTCCTGATTATCTGCATCAGCAATCAAGTTCATGGCCTTCCATTCCCACGATAAAACTTGTTGAGCAGCCGGCCGTGGTTTCAGCGGTAAAACTAAACCAGAAGCAGCCACGTCTGCACTGGCATGCAAAACAGTTCGTCCTTGATAATTTTTCAAGGTGTATTGGGTTTTATTTTTCTGAGGAGTGACTCGCCAAATTTGCCAAGCCTTAGGCAACTTACCACCCTCATTCAAATTGGAAAACTTTTCAACATTTTCTGGTGGCGGCACATTCTTTTCAGCCACATCAATGGTGGCGCAAGAACTTAAGAAAAAAACTCCTAAGAAAATAAATCCGAGTTGCTTGAATGATTTCAAAAGAAGTCTTTTTAAAAAAACATTAAATTCTGGAAATTTATTGATGCTTGAATTTTGCAGGTCGCTTCTCTAGAAAAGCTTTCATGCCTTCTTTTTGATCTTCTGTGGCAAAAGCCGCATGAAACATTCGACGCTCAAAACGAATGCCTTCACTCAAAGAAGACTCGTAAGATGCGTTGATACTTTCTTTCACCATCATCACAATCGGCAAAGACATCTCTGCAATGGTTTTTGCTGCGCCCATGGCCTCTTCCATCAAGCGCTCTGCTGGCACAACTCTTGAAACCAAGCCAGCTCTTTCAGCTTCTTGCGCATCCATCATGCGGGCTGTTAAACACATGTCCATGGCTTTTGATTTGGATACTGCCTTAGGCAAACGCTGTGTGCCACCAGCTCCAGGCAGGATGCCCAATTTGATTTCAGGCTGACCAAACTTGGCATTATCGGCAGCAATAATAAAGTCGCACATCATCGCTAACTCACAGCCACCGCCCAAAGCAAACCCAGACACAGCAGCAATCACAGGCTTGCGAATACGACGAATGGTTTCCCAATTCTTGGTGATGTAATCACCTTGATACACATCATTGAAACTGAAGTTGGCCATTCCGCCAATGTCTGCACCTGCAGCAAAGGCTTTTTCACTGCCAGTGATGACGATGCAAGAAATTTGATCATCTGCATCAAACTTTAAAAGAGCAGCGCCCAATTCGTCCATCAATTGATCATTCAAAGCATTCAGCGCTTTAGGTCGATTAAGCGTGATCAAAGCCACACGATCTGTTACTGACGTCAAAATCATTTCATCACTCATCACAACCTCTTTTTAAGTAAACGCCCTAATAGTAATGCTCAAATAGTAATACTTTAGAGCGGTAAAAATACCCACATCCGTCCCTGCTGCTTCATTCTGCCAGCATATTCGCCAGCTTGGTCACCAGTACCCCAATAAAAATCTGCTCGTACCGCGCCAATGATGGCGCTTCCCGTGTCCTGCGCCATCATCAAACGACGCAAAGGTTTTTCACTCAAAGGGTATGTGCTCGTCAAATAAACAGGCGCCCCCAGAGGCAGTGCCCTGGGATCAATCGCAATACTTCGCTCCGCTGTCAATGGCACGCCCAATGCTCCAATGGGACCTACATTGACATCAGCCACTGCCGGCATTTCTCTGAAAAACACATAACGAGGGTTGGCATTCAGCATTTCTTGAACTCGCCCTGGTGAATTTTTCTTTGACCATGCTTGAATCCCTTGCATGGTAGCTGTTGAATGATTGATCTCTTTGCGATCGAGCAACCATTGGGCAAAAGATTTGAATTTATGATCATTGGTGCCAGCGAAACCCAAACGAATCACTTTGCCGTCACTCATCCTCACACGACCGGATCCTTGAACTTGCATGAATGCTGCAGCCACTGGATCGTCCACCCAAAGAATCTCCTGACCTTTCAATTGACCGCTAGAGAGTAATTCAGCACGGCTTGGCAATTCAGCTGGTTTGCGTTTTTTCCAGGCATCGGGGTATTGATGAATCGGCGTCTGATAAACCCCACCTCTTTGACGAGAGCCATTCAAATACGGTTCGTAATAACCAGTGACCAAGCCTTGCGAACTTCCGGCTCTTGGTCCATCTTGATGCCTGACCTCCATCACTTTCATGTGAGTTTCAAAAAACTCACGAATCGATGGGTTGCTTGATGCATTGACGCGATTGGCAGAATGACAAACTGACTTCCAATCCAGTCCACTGGGATTTCGCCTGACCAAACCCTCGCAGCTTCTTTTCCAGGCTGGCCATGCGGCGGTTAAATCATCGTCATACCAACCCGGTAAATCATTCCATGAAGCATTGATCAATTTAGCCACTGAGGATGAATACTCGCTTGAACTTGCAGAGCTGCTCTTGGCAACTGGTTTTGGTTTGTACTCAGGTGCGCTGGCACAAGAAATCAATGCCAATGCAAGAGCAATTAAAAGTCCGTATGATAAAAACTTCTTCATACCGATGCCTGAATGACCAACATCAGACTCAAGCAAAAGGAGCTGTCCATTGAGTGATTTATTTGACCAATATCCCATGTTGTTATTTATGATTGAAGCAGGTGTTGCCCTGGTATTGTTTGTGATCATTGTGGTGTGGACCATGATGGGTCGTAAAGACAAATGATAACGCTCTAAAATCCAATCAGTGGAGTGTGCGGGGCATGACCAAGGCAAATTCTGGAATCGGCGTTTGAAAAAACTGCGCATCTTCGCTGACACAGAAAAAATCCCCTCTCATGGTGCCCATCGGGGTCGGTAAAGTCGCCCAACTGGTGTATTCAAACTGTTCCCCTGGTCGCAACAATGGCTGCTGACCAACCACTCCCAAACCCTTGACCTCTTCAACCTCTTCATCACCATCAGTGATGATCCAGTGCCTAGCAATCAATTGGGCGGGGATTTGACCCGTATTTTTAATGGTGATGGTGTAAGCGAAAGCAAATTGCCGATTTTCGGCATCTGATTCGTCTGGCAAATAGGTCACTTTGACCTGAACACTGAATTGATGTTGATCCATATTCATGATTCTCCGCTATAGAACACGCTACTGCAAGCCAGTCCACGATAGAATGACAGTATGGCTAATTTAAATACCCCAAATTCTTACTTAATTGCCCCCTCTATTCTGTCTGCGGACTTTGCTCGCCTGGGCGAAGAAGTTAGCAATGTCTTGGCTGCTGGGGCAGATTGGATCCACTTTGACGTGATGGACAACCATTACGTGCCTAATTTAACGATTGGCCCTTTGGTATGTGAGGCTATTCGCTCTCACGCTGTTAAAAACGGCCAGCCAGCCTGTATTGATGTGCACTTGATGGTGCAACCCGTTGACCGCATCGTTCCTGACTTTGCTAAGGCAGGCGCCAACTTGATCAGCTTTCACCCAGAAGCCAGCTCTCATGTCGACAGAACCTTGGGTTTGATCAAAGACAGCGGTTGCCAAGCTGGTTTGGTATTTAATCCAGCAACCCCATTATTTCATTTAGACCATGTTCTAGATAAGATCGATTTGGTCTTATTGATGTCGGTTAACCCTGGATTTGGTGGTCAGTCATTCATTCCGAGCACCTTGGATAAATTGCGCGAGACCAAAGCCAAGCTTCAAGCTTATGAAGCCAAATCAGGTCGCAAGATTCGTTTGGAAGTTGATGGCGGTGTGAAAGTCGACAACATCCGTGAAATTGCTGCGGCTGGTGCCGATACTTTTGTTGCTGGCTCTGCCATTTTTGGTAAATCTGATTACAAAGCCATCATCGACAAGATGCGTGAGGAATTAGGGAAAGTCTGATGCAACGACAAGACTTTGATGCCCTGGCAAAACAGGGCTATAACCGTGTTGCCTTGGTTTCACAAGCTTTAGCAGACTTAGAGACTCCTCTCTCTTTATATTTAAAGCTCACACAAGAAAATGGCACCAAAAATACCTTCCTACTAGAGTCTGTCGTTGGTGGCGAGCGTTTTGGTCGCTACTCGATCATTGGCTTACCAAGCAAAACTCTCATCAAGGTCACTGGTGGCCCCAACAACACAATCACTCAAGTCATCACCGACGGCCAAGTGACTGAAACCGATCACGGTAACCCTTTAGACTTTATCGCTAGTTACCATGCCCGCTTCAAAGTATTCCTCCAAGATGGACTACCTAGATTTTGCGGTGGCTTGGCAGGTTACTTTGGCTACGACACCATTCGTTATATCGAACCTCGCTTAGCCAAAAATTCTCTACCGGATGAAATCAATACTCCTGACATTCAACTGATGTTGACAGAAGAGTTGGCTGTGATTGATAACTTGGCAGGAAAGTTGTATTTGATCGTGTACGCCAATCCTCAAGAGCCATCCTCATATGATGTTGCTCAAAAACGATTAAAAGAATTACTGGCCAGCCTTGACGCACCGATTAAAAAACCAAGCAACAGCGCTTCTTCAAAAACCGAAGCGATTCGTCGTTTTGGCAAAGCCGATTTCATGGATGCAGTGAAACGCACCAAAGAATATGTTTTGGCTGGAGACTGTATGCAAGTGGTGATTGGCCAAAGAATCAGCCAGCCCTACAGCGATTCTCCTCTGTCTCTGTACCGCGCCTTGCGCTCTTTAAATCCATCACCGTACATGTATTTGTATGATTTTGGCGACCATCAGATTGTTGGCTCTTCTCCAGAGATTCTTGTGCGCCAAGAAAAGAGACAAGTCGATGGCCAAGAAAAACGTTTTGTGATTGTGCGCCCGATTGCCGGAACAAGGCCTCGTGGTAGCAATCCAGAGCAAGATGCAGCTTTAGCTAAAGAACTTTTGGCAGATCCAAAAGAAATCGCTGAACACGTGATGCTGATTGATTTGGCTCGCAATGATGTCGGCAGAATTGCTAAAAATGGCACTGTTAAAGTCACAGATCGCATGGTGATTGAAAAGTATTCTCATGTTCAACACATCGTGAGCTCTGTAGAAGGTGAACTTTTGAATGACGCGAGCAACATGGATGTCTTGAAAGCCACCTTCCCTGCGGGAACATTATCAGGCGCACCAAAAATTCGTGCGATGGAAATCATCGATGAAATGGAAATCGTCAAACGTGGTGTTTATGGTGGTGCAGCTGGTTACCTATCTTTCTCAGGCGATATGGATGTGGCGATTGTGATTCGCACAGGAGTGATCAAGGATGGCATGGTGCATGCTCAAGCAGGCGCTGGCGTGGTGGCTGACTCTGATCCTGAATCAGAATGGAAAGAAACAGAAGCAAAAGCTCGGGCAGTCATGCGCGCAGTAGAAATGGTTCAAGGAGGTCTAGATGCTGGTAATGATTGATAACTACGACTCCTTCACCTACAACTTGGTTCAATATTTTGGTGAATTAGGTGCAGAAGTGAAAGTATTTCGCAATGACGAAATCACCATTGCCGACATTGAAGCTCTGAAGCCTGACCATATTTGTATTTCTCCAGGCCCATGCAGCCCTAAAGAAGCTGGCATCTCAGTAGCCGCCTTGCAACACTTTGCTGGCAAGGTACCACTCTTGGGTGTGTGCTTAGGGCACCAAGCGATTGGCGAAGCCTTTGGTGGCAAAGTGATTAGAGCCAAACGAGTGATGCACGGTAAAACAGACACGGTTCACACACACCAAACCGGTGTGTTCAAAGATTTACCAAAAGATTTCACGGTGACGCGTTACCACTCATTGGCGATCGAAAAAGAAAGTTTGCCCGCTGATTTAGAAATCACCGCATGGACGGATGATGGCGAAATCATGGGCGTGCGTCATAAAAAATTTGCCGTTGAAGGTGTTCAATTCCACCCAGAATCTATTTTGTCTGAGTATGGTCATGAATTATTGAATAACTTTCTCAAAATCACCAAAGCAACAGTCTCGTAAAAAATCGCCTAAACAATCCAACTAGATTAAACCTATGGCCATTACCCCACAAGAAGTATTGCTCAGCTGCATTGAGCATCAAGAAATCAAGCACGATGACATGATGCACATCATGCGCTCGATCATGTCTGGTGAGTTATCACCAATGCTCACTGCTGCCATCTTGACGGGCTTACGCACCAAAAAAGAAACGATTGGTGAAATCACGGCTGCTGCCATGGTGATGCGCGAATTCGCGACCAAGGTATCTGTGGCGGACAACAGTCATTTTGTGGATATTGTGGGCACGGGTGGTGACGGTGCAAACACTTTCAATATCTCTACCACGGCCATGTTTGTTGCAGCTGGTGCTGGAGCAAAAGTAGCCAAGCACGGCAACCGCAGTGTGAGCAGCAAATCAGGCGCGGCCGATGTTCTTGAAGCACTGGGTGCACAAATCACATTGCAAGCTCCTCAGGTTGCTCAATCATTGAACAGCTGTGGCATTGGTTTCATGTTTGCACCAAACCATCACCCCGCCATGAAAAACGTGGCCCCTGTTCGCAAAGAAATGGGCGTGCGGACTATTTTCAACATCTTGGGCCCCCTCACCAATCCAGCCAATGCTGCGCATATGTTGATGGGTGTTTTCCATCCAGATTTGGTGGGTGTACAAATCAGAGTTCTTCAACAACTGGGCATGAAACACGCCTTAGTGGTTTATGGCAAAGATGGCCTGGACGAAATATCTTTAGAAGCCCCGACCATGGTGGGAGAGCTCAAAGATGGTCAGATCAAAGAATATGAGATCAAACCACAAGACTTTGGCTTAACGGTTTGCAAAACAAGTACCTTCCAAGTAAGCGATGCAGCAGAATCTAAAAAAATTCTATTGGGTGTATTAGCCAATGAACCTGGGCCTGCACAAGACATCGTTTGTTTGAATGCAGGCGCTGCCCTCTACGCTGCAGACATTGCCAAAGACATTGGTCATGGCTTGGAGCTTGCCAGACAATCGATTGCTTCTGGCAAAGCAAAAGCCAAGTTAGAAGAATTCATCAAAACTACGCAATCATTAGCGTGAGCTACCCCACTGAAATATTGATCACATTAGCGTAAGCTACACACTTAACCACCTATAAAGTATTTATGAGCGATATTCTGAAACGTATTCTGGCGACCAAATTTGATGAAGTGGCCAAAGCCTCTTCTCAAGTAGCAATGCATGTGCTAAGAGCCGATGCGGAAGCCAGTATTCAAGAGCTAGGCTTAAAGCCCAGAGGCTTTACTGCCAGCATTGAAGAAAAAATTTCTCAAGGTCACGCAGGAGTCATCACAGAAATTAAAAAAGCCAGCCCTAGCAAGGGTGTGTTTCGAGAAGACTTTCATCCAGGTCAAATTGCTCAGTCCTACGAAAAAAATGGGGCTGCTTGTTTATCAGTTTTAACGGATAAAGAATATTTTCAAGGATCTGCTCAATACTTGCGCGAAGCGCGTCACGCTTGCAGCATCCCAGTATTGCGCAAAGACTTCTTAGTTGATCCTTACCAAGTCTATGAAGCACGTGCCATGGGTGCTGATGCCATTCTCTTGATTGCCGCCGCTTTAGATGATGCGCAAATGAAAGACTTTGAAACCATTGCTCATGAGCTACAAATGGATGTTCTGGTTGAAGTTCACGATGCCTACGAGCTAGAGCGCGCTTTGGTACTAAAGACACCATTGCTAGGAATCAATAATCGTAATTTACGCACATTTGAAGTCAGCTTAGAAACTACCCTGTCTTTACTGAAATATATTCCTAAAGAAAAGCGCGTTGTCACAGAAAGTGGCATCCTGACAAAAGCTGATGTTGCTTTGATGCGCGCAGCAAAAGTCGATGCATTTTTAGTGGGTGAAGCCTTCATGCGCCAAGATGACCCTGGGGCAGGTCTCAAAGAATTATTTTTTTAGCAAAACCAATATCTTTACTTTAATGCACCAGCAACTCTTTTATCTGTGAATCTGAGTAGCAATTGTCGGCCAGATGATATTCCAGGACAGGAATGATTTAACTTTCAAAAATATTTTTCATAATAGCGTTAAATTAGTGCAAATGCTCATGTAAAAAATGATACCGTTTGGTATCATTGTGGTCATATATAACTATTTCAATATTTAATGACCACTTGCCTCCCTTTAAAAGAAAGGGTCTTATCTTCGGCATCCGAACTTTTTTACAACCATGGTATTCGTGCTGTGGGTGTAGATGAAGTTGCTAAACATGCGTCAACGACTAAAGCAGGTATCTATAGAAATTTTGAATCAAAAGATCACCTTGTTGCAGAATGGCTTCAACAGCAAAATGATCAACATCGTGATTGGTGGTTAAGTATTTATATCAAACACCCCAATGATCCACTGACACAACTCAAAGAAATTATTCGTGGTGTTGGTCAGGCACTACTCCATAGTACACGGGGGTGCCCTTTAACTAACTCATCTGTGGAGTTAACCGATGACGATCATATTGCTAGATCTGTTGTTCTTAAACATAAGGCTTGGATCAGGCATGAATTGAAGTCTTTGTGTAAACAAGCCAAACTTCCATCACATGCTGCCTTGTCAGAAATGCTTTTTCTTTTGATGGAAGGCGCAAAAATTAGCACCAACTCATTTGAATCGAAATGTCCCGCAAAGAATTTAGCTAGTTCAGCCAATGCGTTGATAGAAGCCTATCAACAATCTCAAAAATAAAACCACATCATCAGATTTTTATATAAGGAAATGCATGAAACATTCTCACTTCAAAAAATTAGCCCTTAGCCAACTGGCCATTTCTTTATTGGCGGCCTCAAGCATTGCTACTGCTCAACCCAAGGTCGATGGCGCCACCAATACAGATGGCCCATTTCTTTTGGCAGATACCTCTGCAGGTAAAGCCATTAAAGAAGCAACTGGCGCTACAGTATTTGGCTTAATGCAAGCTGGCTACTCTATGAACGATGTCACGTCATCAGCTGATAAGAAAAAATCACGTTCCAATACGATTGCAGGTCCATCGGATGAAGGCCCTCAATTTAACGGCATGATTCTGGCCATTGAAAAATTACCGGAAGCAAATTTCATTCCAAGAATCACGCCGTTACCAGGCCCCATGTCAGAAAAGTATTCATGGGGATTTAGAGCAGACTTGCATTACGGTCGTGATGGCCTGATGTCTGCCGCCAATGGTATTGAAAATACTTGGAACCGTAATCAAGGAGCTCCCGGCCTTCCTCCCAATGCCAATCACATGAATTACTTATCATTCCCAATGGTCTATGTTCAAGCGTATGCACCCATTGGTCTTGGAACAGCGGTCACTGCTGGTCGCTTTGGGGTGAATTTAGGTTATGAAATCCCGCCTTCATGGCGTCAAGCCCCTAACTTCTTCTACTCAAGAACTTATGCCTTGGTTTCTCAAATTGACCAAATCATTGGCTCTCAAATTTCAACAAATTTAGTTCGTAATCAATACGGCATGTTGCTTGGTGAATTTGGTTTCGGCAAAGGCTATCAGATCGGACGCGATAACAACAACAGCAATAACGTTTTTGGTGTTTTGCGCTGGAGAAGCAACGACATGTCGAAGTTCATTTCGTATAGCTACATAGCGGGTGACGAACAAACTGATTCATCTCGTTCAAGCGAGGCAATGACTTGGTACCCTAATCACCCTATCGTGGCATCCACAGGTCAAAGAAGAGAACAGCATTCACTTGTGGCTGGATTTTCACCGAATGCTCAATGGAAAGTGGCTGGTGAAATCATGCATGGCAAACAAGAAGGCTCTGGTGACGCCTGCTATATCTTAAATCCAGTGACTTGCACCCCATTTACCGGCGCCACTTTCAAAGGCTTCAATGGTCATTTGACGTATAAGGCTTCAGAAACGATTCGCTATGGCCTGCGCTATGAGATCTTTAAAGACCCTCAAGGATTTGCATTAACACCCCTCGGCACTCCTGGAGCAACTGTACAAGCAGTGACGCTTGGCGCCAATATTGATCTCAATAAAAATTTAGTTTTACGCCCAGAGCTAAGACATGATTGGGCAAAAACCACCAACGGTGGGGCCAAGTTCTTTGGCGGTGTTCCAGCGAATGCATCAGCAACTGATAATCAACAAACAACTATCTCAGCAGATTTATTGTTTTACTTCTAATTTAGTTTTTATTTGAATGAAACCGGTTTTAGCGATAGCTAGAACCGGTTTTTTTATTTCTTCTCGATATCCAGTGGATAGCCACGGCCAGCATAATCGAAGCCCCCGATTTTATGCTCGACCACTCCCGGATGAGTGGGGCTTGCATAATAAGCTCTGATCTCTTGAATCTTGCCATCAGGTGTGAATTGATACCATTCATCACCACGCAATACTTGACCAATTTTTTTCTTGAAGTGAGTCCACTCAATCACAGCCTTACCAGTTTGTGGATCACCCACAAAATTATCAACCGTCCAAAAAGAACCAATCTCAGCTACACACTTGGCCCAACAATCACCAATAGCAACAGACCCCTTCAAAACGCCAAATGGACTGCCCTCAGGAAAGTAATGAGTGCCATCCTCAGTGAAGTAAGCTTGAACAGCTTCTGAGCTTCCTGTATTGCAAGCATCAAAATAGTCTCGAATGGTTTTTTCCATTAAATCTTTGGTGAGCATTTTGTTCTCTTTGTTGAATTTAAACCACGTTTAAAAGACTTTATTTCAAGCACAATCACTTAAGAAAAATATGCTTTCACATATCCCAGACCACCAAATTCAGCCAAGAATGTTTGCTGGGATTTGGCTGGATGAGCTTTGGTTAAACCACCAGTCATGATGATTGATCCGGCTGGAATACTTAACTCTTGTTGAGCCAAGAAATTAGCCAACCATGCAATCGATGCCAAAGGATCACCCATCGAATTGGCGCCAATACCTGTGTCTAAAGTGTGGCCTTCAGACCACAATAAAACACCGCTCAAACGAAGATCCTCGACTTGCGCTAATTTCTTTGGAGCTCCTAAAACCACTCGGGCTCCAGAGCTATTGTCAGAAATGTTATCCGCCAAAGAAAACTTATATTCTTTGTAGCGTGTATCAACGACTTCTAAAGCTGGCATCACTGCCTCAATATGACTCTCAATGGTGTGACGAGTGTGCCCCGCCCCTGAGATCTCTTGATTAATCAGGATCGCTATTTCTGGCTCAACCAGAGGATGAATTAATTCACCAAAAGGAATATACCCATCTAAAGAACCTTCTTCATGATCTAGTAAATGATCTTTGGTAAGAACACCGTAATTGGGTTGGGCGATATTCATTTGCGCTCGCATAGCAGCGCTGGTGTAACCTAACTTAAAGCCGACCGCACTGCTCGAGCGACGACGCAAAGTCGCCACCTGTATTGCATACGCATCTTCAATGGTGAGATGAGGGTGAACTGATGTCAAAGTCTCAATGGGCGTTTGAGTTTGCTCAGCCAGCCAAAGGCTGGCTGACAATGATTCAATTAAATCTGAAGATGCCATCACTATTCTCTCATCATCAAGTTTTAGAAAATTAGCTTATGAAGCAGCTTTGGCTCTGGCCTCTATCTCAGCTTTACGCAAGATAGCTGCAGCAACACCACCAATACCCCAATTATCAGGCTTGCAATTAGCGATGTGAACACGGATACGATTTTTATCAGTTCCTAAGTGCTGAGCTAATGCATTGGTCACGCCTTCAATCACCTGATGGTGCTGTTCAGGAGAGCGCCCTTCCATCAGCACCATTTCCACATAAGGCATTTCAACTTGGCCACGCGGTTTAACTTTTAAAACTTCACTGGCTGGCTGGCCTTCTATACCCCAAAGATCAGGATCAATTTCAGTGACCCAAACTTCCAGACGATCCTTGGGCGCAGATAAAACATCAACGATCACTTGAGAAACATCACGAATAACATTTTTCAAGGTCTCTTTAGAATGTCCCTGCAAAATATTGATATGAGCTACTGGCATAGTTACTCCTTATGGTAATTATTTAATTAAGGTAAGCCACGACGGCGACCTGAATCCAACATCAGTGATGATCCTGCCATGGCATCAGCCTCGGGCGCTAACAACAAGCAAATACCCCAAGCCACTTGCTGCGGAGTTGTGAAGGCATGAATCGCAGATTCTTCTTTTAATTCATCAAACACTTCCTCAACTGAAATGCCACGTTGGGCAGCGCGGGTATTGGCCACATTGCGTAAACGTTCAGTATCTGCCGGTCCTGGGGCCACCAGATGGGCAGTGATGCCTCGAGCACCTAAAGCCCAACTGAACTGACGCATCAAATTAGTCAAACCCGCATTGGCCACACCTGCTGTAGCAGCATAGGCCGTGGGCTCAAAACCATAATGTCCACCCACTGCCACCAAACGTGAACCGCGTACCAAATGTGCATCCACAGCACGCTGCAAACGCATCATGCCACCAGCTTTGATATTGATTGCCTGTGACAGCGCCAAGGGATTCGCTTCAAGAACACCACCTGCCACTGGAACACCCGCCGCATGAACCACCATGCGCACCGTGCGGTTCATTTTAGTGACAACCGCTTTGATTTTTTCAATGGCAGCATCATCACCAATATCGGCAATGCAATAACTCATGTGCTCTGAGCTATTCACTAATTTTTTCAAATCATCTTCTGAGCGACCGACTGCTAATAAATGTAATCCAGACTCAACTAAGCGGCGAGCAACTGTTTCACCTAATGCACCGGTGGCACCAACCATGACGACCAATTCACGCTCTTGATTGGATGTTGTCATTTAAAACCTTTAAAAAAAATGGTCACTCAGCAAAACACCAAGTGACCGATCTGACTATTAAACAAACAAAATTTAACTAACGATGGTCAAGAATGACTCATGCAATTTACCTGTTGTATGGTCTAAACCATAACCGAACTCATCAAACGTCCACTTGATTGGCTCCCAATCTGGGTATGGCTCATAGCTGCCACAGAATGTTTCAAAACGGTTACCGGATGGATCCCAGGCATAGATTGTTGTTCCACGTGTCACACCGTGACGTGTTGGGCTGATATCAACAGGCACTTTATTCATACCAATGATGTCTGCAGCACGTAAAACTTTTTCCCATGACTCTAGGCGGTAAGAGATATGGTGCAATTTACCTGGCTCTGGGTGCTCAACAAAAGCAATATCGTGAGCCTTATGAGAGCAACTCATGAAGAAAGCGGCTGTGTGTTCACCATCAGGCGCCATCACATATTCAACTACTCTAAAACCTAGCACCTTTGTGAATAAATCTTTATTACCCTGAATATTAGGACCATAAAGTAAGCAGTGATCCATGCGAATCGGTGCAATGCCATGTTCAGCAGTTTTAGTATTCCATGGCGCAGGATTCACTAAACCAGAACCATTACCAACGTGGGTTTTTTCTGCGTACAACTCAAAGAAATGGCCTGTAGGCGCTTGGAAACGCACACGCTCACCTGTTTCTAATAATTCACCCGCTGGAATACGCTCAGTTTTAACACCGTAAGCATTTAAATCTTTTTCTAATTGATTCAACGTTGGCACATCCAAAACTCTAAAGCCAAAGAAATCAATACCAGCACGATCAGCCTGACGAATTATCACACTGTGATGATCACGCTCATCCCAACCTTTGAAGTAATGGCGACCAGAAGCATCTTTACCTGTTTCCACCAAACCTAAAACATTTCTATAAAAATGTAATGCCTCTTCCAAATCCAATACGCGTATTTGTGCGTGACCTGGTCTTAATACGCCTGTCATTGCCATCTTAATTCTCCTTATTATTTTCTTAAAAAAAGATATTTTTAAGAACCAATCAACACATATATTTAGCTTTCTGATTGTGATACTTATACATCGTTAAATCAATCAGAATTTCCCCTATAAGTAGAGATATATTGCCCGAAAACCCTCTACCTACAATGTCATCTGAGTGACTAACTAAATCAGATTTTCAAAAATTCAGCTCCTAAATTACCAAACCCAATAAAAAAGGGTCACTATGAAGTGACCCTTTATTGAGAGCTGTAAATAATCAAAGATTTGACGGTACTGAAGGCAGTCCAGACAGTGCCATTGCCAACTCTTTTTCATCGTATTGCTCATCGGTTAACTCGCCAGCAAAGTATTTCTGGTAAGCCACCATGTCAAAGTGACCATGACCACATAGATTGAAGACAATGGTTTCACTGCGACCTTCTCTCTTACAGCGAAGCGCTTCTTCAATTGCCCCCTTAACAGCGTGATTGGCCTCTGGTGCAGGCACAATGCCTTCTGCACGAGCAAATAAAACGCCTGCAGCAAAGCACTCACCTTGCGTGTATGAAGTTGCTTCGATTAAACCCAACTCCTTCACATGAGAGACCAATGGTGCCATGCCGTGATAACGCAAACCACCGGCATGGAATCCGGGTGGCGTAAAGGTTGAACCCAAGGTATGCATTTTTGTTAGTGGAGTTAAATGAGCTGTATCACCAAAGTCATAGGCATACTTACCGCGCGTTAATGATGGACAAGCTGCTGGCTCAACAGCCACAATTCTTGGCATCTTGCCGCCACGCAAACCTTGACCGATGAATGGGAAAGCAATACCTGCAAAGTTAGAGCCGCCGCCCGTACAACCCACCACCACATCCGCTTGAACATCCGCCATCTCTAACTGCTGAATAGTTTCAATACCAGTAACAGTCTGATGCAAAAGAACGTGATTCAACACTGATCCAAGCGCATATTTGGTGTCGTCTCTTTGAGCAGCTATTTCAACTGCTTCAGAAATAGCAATACCCAAACTACCAGGATGGTCAGGTCTTTCTGCCAACACCTGGCGTCCATAAGCAGTCTCTTGCGATGGCGATGCCACACAACGTCCACCATAAGTTTCCATCACAGCCCGACGGTATGGCTTTTGATCATAAGAGACACGCACTTGAAATACCAAAACTTCTAGACCAAAAATATTGCCGGCAAAAGAAATAGAGGTACCCCATTGGCCAGCGCCAGTTTCAGTGGTTAACTTCTTAACGCCTTCTTGGGCATTGTAAAAAGCTTGCGGCACGGCCGTATTTGGCTTGTGACTACCAGCCGGACTAACACCTTCATATTTATAGAATATTTTCGCTGGGGTTCCGAGTGCTTTTTCTAAGCGATGCGCGCGGTACATCGGCGCTGGTCGCCATAACTTATAAACATCTTGAACTGGTTGAGGAATTTCAATGTCTCTTTCAGTGCTCACTTCTTGGAGAATTAACTCCATCGGAAACAAAGGCGCCAAATCATCCGGGCCTACGGGTTGCATGGTCCCAGGATGTAACACAGGAGGCAATGCCTTAGGTAAATCAGCCTGGATGTTGTACCAGGATTTAGGCATTTGGGATTCATCGAGTAAATATTTGGTTCTTTCAGACATCTCAGGCAATTCCTATGTTAATTTTCAGCAAAACTCCATTAAAACAACATTATAGAGCCTATGAAATAGGCATTTCCCTGAGTACTCAATAAAAAAGCCAACCCGGGCTGGGTTGGCTTTTAAGAAGATTCACCCTCAATTAAGTTTGCCGCTCCTGCTCAATCAGCTTCAAAAGCGCCTTTCTGACTTTAACGGGCGCAATATCATTACTCATTAAAACCGGATTTAAGCCCAAAAAATCAGTTGTGCCCATTTCCTGATGGACCATTTCCAAAATAGGAATGTCTTCGGTTTCAAAAGCTTCATGCATCGCCTTGATTTTCATCTGGTTATATTCACCATCTTCCTCAATATGATTGCGGCGAGTCGCAAAGAAATAATGTGTTGAATCTTCGGTTTCAGGGGTGGTTGTGTGTAAATCATATTGCCCCACACAACTATTAAGATTTAATTCCACCCCTGGGGTTTGAGTCGCACCCACCGATAGCTGAATATGCGATGGTGGCGTCCAAGTAATGTCAAAAAAATGTCTGGCTTCCACTTGAGGCTCTGGCAAAAATTGATTCAAAATCAACATCGGTGGAGTTTGTTTCCACTCCCAGCCAGCACGAACCATTCTGTCATTTTCTTGAATTTTTGGAATTAAAGGAGACAACTGCCCACGCGTTGAAATAATCTCACCATGCACATGATCAATATGACTTAAATCCATCACATTGTCAGTTAGCAATTGATAGTTGGCATTCACATGCATATACGTTTGGGCAACACTGTTAGGGTGACCACTCATTAATTCACCATAGTCAGGCAACTTACTTTGATCAGCTGGTTCATCACCCATCCAAATCCAAATAAATCCATACTTCTCCATCAATGGAAAAGTTTGCACTTTTGCGGCCTTAGGTATCAACCCATTACCGTGAGGATTGTGGGTGCATTTACCCTCGCAATCAAATTGCAAAGCGT
>JACCDY010348123.1_pt1 | contig 26275 bp, 32 predicted proteins | sample 7446391 | NCBI WGS metagenome assembly JACCDY01 (sample SAMN15323451, study PRJNA562643) | freshwater metagenome | isolation source: river surface water | place: USA:Blue River Watershed | collected 2017-08-18 | reverse complement strand
GGTAAGATTATATTAGGGGCACTTGATTTTCCTACCAGCATGGGATCTAATGGACAAGTATTGACTACCAATGGATCAAGTGCAATGACTTGGACCACAGTCAGCGGTGGTGCTAGTTCTTTAGATGGATTAAGTGACGTTGTCATTACAGCCGCTGCAACTAATGATGTCCTAGTTTATGACGGATCTAATTGGGTTGATACTGCTGCTAGTGGATTAACTGTTGGCACTGCAACAACTGCAACCAATGCTAACAATATTAATATTTCTACTACTAATGGTAACAGCAGTGATACTACATTATATCCAGTGTTGGTTGGTTCATTGTCAACGGGTAATCAACTTCCACATGTTGACAGCACACTAAGTTATAATGCATCAACTGATACATTAACAGCAAGTAATTTTGCTGGTGCCGCTGTATTAACTGGATTAGGAGTTACTGGAGTAGTTAACTTAAATCCTGCAAGTGCTACAGTATCTTTGCAACCAACAGGCATTGGCACTGTTACTATCAATCCAGCAACAGTAGGCACAATCAATAAAATGTCAATTGGTGCTACTACACCTTCAACTGGTGCATTTACAACACTTTCAGCGAGTTCAACAGTATCAGGAACTGGCTTTTCAACATACCTAGCAAGCCCTCCTGCAATTGGCGGAACAACAGCGTCAACTGGTAGGTTTACTACAGTCACATCAACAGTAGCTACTGGCACAGCACCTTTTACAGTCGCATCTACTACTAATGTGGCAAATTTAAATGCAAGTAGTCTTAATGGAGCTACATTTGATTCACCCGGTTCGATTGGGTCAACTACAGCATCAACTGGAACTTTTACTACCTTAACCGTTAATGCTGCTAATGATCTTAGACTAGCAGATAGCGATAGTTCTAACTATGTTGGATTTAAGGCACCGGCTACTGTTAGTGCTAACAAAGTTTGGACATTGCCTAGTGCTGATGGAACTGCAAATCAAGTTCTTAAAACTGATGGAGCCGGTGCATTAGGTTGGGCTACAGTCAGTGGCGGCTTTCCGATGATTGCTATTAGACATGGTAATACCTATACTACTACTATTAGTGGTAATACTAGAAGAGTAGCAGTAACTGAAACAACAGACACTGGAAGTTTGATTAGTATCAGTAGTGACCAATGGACTATGCCTAGTGGAACTTATATTGTTATAACACCAGCTTGTAACAATACTACTAACTCTACTTTTTATCCTAATGGATTTTATCTTTATAATGTAAGTGACAGTGATACTATTTGTAAAACTAGCTTTAATAATTTTGACGCTGGCACTAATTATTGGGCTATGCCGGGTATTAGAACATTTACGTTGGCTGCAAGCAAAACTCTTGAACTTCGTGCTGAAACTACAACTGCTACGTTTCCAAGTAGTCCAGTCACTACTACTGGATTAACTAACGGACAAAGTGAATGGTTGTTTATTAAAATAGCTTAAGGAAACAAAATGACTAGACAAGTAACAGATCAACTCTATATAGACTTAGAGTATTTTACTCCAGAAGAATATGTAGTTTACATAGCAGAAGCTGTGGTTAATTGTTCTAGTCAAACTACCTTTGCTTGTGAAGCTACTAAAATTGCTGGTGGACAAGTTGAAGAAGCCAGCGGCAATCTAAGTCTTGAAGCTAGCCTAGCATCTACTCCAAATCGTATTAGAGATGATTCAGCTAGTTTAACTGTAACAGCTACGGTGTTAGGCACTATTAGTCACATTGAAGGTGCGGACTTGTTTGCATTTACAGATGCACAATTAACTGCACAAGGTGTAGTTATTAGAAATAGCAATATTGCTTTAAGTTCTACATTTTCTACAGCTATTGACGCTGTTCGTGGAATCTATGTCAGTGCTCAAGCAGACAGCATTGTTAGCATTTCTACTTCTGGCCAACGTGTCAGATACGAAGAAGCCGCCTTAGCTGCGGCTTTTTCTATGTCTACAGGTGTAGGAAAGGTTACACCTGCGACAGCCTCACTAACTGCAACTGCAAGTCTAACTGTTAGTGCTGTTAAGACTGTAGAAGCAATATCGTCTGTAAGTAGTCAATTTAATATTGTATCCAACACTGGTAAAATACAATCTACTAGTTCAAGTCTAAACAGTCAATTTACAGTTTACGCTAATAGATATTTTGGTTCTGGAAGACCTGTTAAATTAACAGCAACATCTACATCATTTAGCACTACTAGTAAATTTGGCAGTCACAGTCTAGCTATTCCTGGTGGTGCATCTACAGCCAACATTGTTTTTACTGATGATAATCCTAATTTAGAAATTCCTGCTAATACAGACTTTGTATTTGAATTTTGGTTTAATTTAAATGGTCAAAGTGTTTTAGCAGGTAATGATTATTATCTATGTGGTGTAGGCAATGCTACAACTTTAAGCAACATGGGTGCTGACGATACTTGGGCAGTAGGATTCGGTGGACCATCGGGATTTTCAAGAACAAGATTAAGATTTAAATTTGCCACAGCTTACAACACCTTTACCACAATTGAAACAACAGAAGGTGCTTATACCAGCGGAAGTTCTACTTGGAATCATGTAGTAATTAAACGTCGTGGATCTACAATTTATGTAGATAACATGACCAGCGGTGATAGTGGTAGTGGAACATACAGTGGTGCTATCTATCTAGGGTCATATCATAAATTTAGATTTGAAAATGGATTCGCGTATAGTTCTGGCACTCCTAATTTATTAATCGATGATTTAAGTTTTAGAATTGGCGGAACTGCACCAGTGTATGGGGGCTTCGGCGAATCAACTCAAATAGCCAATGATCCAGATACTCAAGTATTTTTATATCATTTTAATAATGATTTATTAGATGACCTAAGTGTAACATTTAATCAAAGTGCAACATTATCTAGCACAACTTCTTTAACTGCAAGATTAACTGGTCCAGTTAATGCTAGTTCAGAAATGGCAGCTAGTGCAAGTTTAACTGCGGTTGCTGTTAAGAATACAGAAATTATATTAACTGCATCTACTTCTTCTGCATTGACTGCGTCTAATTCAAGAATTAGATTTGCTGATTCTGCATTAGCCAGTGAATTTACTGAATCTGTAGCAGCTTCTGTAAGTTTAGATTTTGCCTGCTCAATTACAAGCACTGCAAGTTTAACTGCTAACAATAGTAGAACTAGAAATCTTGCAATTAGCACTGATGCTATCTTCAGTGAACTTGCCGCAGTGGCTAAGATTGGTGATTTCTTAGTTACCATCGAAAGTGTCTTTACACAAAGCACGATTGCAGTTAAGATCACAAACACCGGCAGTGATCAAACTGCCACATCAATGTTGGCTGTGGATGGTATTAAGGCTGTCAATGCAGCCGCTGATCTACAAGATCAGCTTAGCATATCTAGCATAGGCAAACGTGTCCGCTATGTTGATTCTAGTTTGTCTAGTCAAGCAAGCCAAATTGTTAATGTTAATTATATTGCTGATGGCAGTAGTAATCAATCAAGTGAATTTAGTGTAGATGCACAGAGCACTGGAATTATTTCTGGAACAGCCTCATTAGCTAGTGCGTTTACTCAGGTTTCGAATAACTTAAGAGTTCGTTATGCAAATTCTAGCCAATCCAGCAATTTTGCTTTAACTGCACAGGCGAACAAGATTAGTGACTTTGCAGTAGCATTGGTCAATGAATTCCAACAGTCAGCTGCTGCTGGTCTAATCCGTCCAGGTGTTGTCCAAACAGATGCTATCTTCAGTGAGCTAGCTGTAGCCGTTAAAGTTGGCAGTGTTTTAGTAGATATTAATGTAGTTGCTACTCAGACTGCAACTGCTTCTGTAATTACTGAAAACGTAATTTCGGCTGTTTCAGAAGCAACATTAGCAGCAGATGCAGTTAAATCAGTCGAAGCTAGTAGCACGTTAGCAGCAGTTAGCAGCATAACTGTTGAAGGCACAACAAACTTGACTGCAGAAGCCGATCTAGTCGCTGAATTTGCATTAGCAGCTGATGCTGATATTACTGCTGAAGGTATTGCACTAGTAGCCAGTGCTGGCACATTGACCAGCACGGTAACAAGAATTAAACAACTTAGTGCTGCTCTATCTGTTCAAGGATTTGAACTTGTAGTTGGAGACAAGATTGCCGGAGTTAGTGCTAATCTAGTCAGTGCAACTGCACTACAAGCACAAGGTGGAGGTGTATTCCAACTAGCTGCTAATTTAGTTGCTAATGGCGGCACACTAGTAGTTGGTAACATTATACATATTACACCATATCTAACTTGGAAGATACGTGCAGAGGATAGAGATTACGCCATCCGTAGTGAAGATAGAGATTACGCCATCCGCAGAGAAAACAGAACTTATAAAATTAGGAACTAAGGAGCCCATATGAGTGCAACAGGATATTACCAAACCATTCAAGGTTTGACCATAGAAAAAGATACAGAAGCCGTCCTAACCTATACATTTGATTGGGTTGATTGGCTTCCAGTTGGTGACAGCTTAAACACTGTCAATTACACAATCACAGCCCGTGCCAATGACCCAGACCCATTAGTCAAAGTCAGTCAAGGCATACAGGGAAGCAAGACTTATGTGCAATTAAGCAACGGACAAGAAACTAAAACCTACGTGGTCACAGCAGCCATTACTACTGTAGATGGTATAGTTGACCGTAGATATTTTAGAGTCAAAGTATTAGACCGTTCGGCCTAATTTACAGTTTATTCTTTTGGGTCCTGCTAACTACAGTATGGACCCAAAGAAATTCCACGACCAACTTAAACAATACGGAGAAGTCAAATACGTTTCGGTGCCTAAGAGTGGCAACCTTAGAGAAGCTGACGAGCCTGACCTTATCTTTCGTCACGGACAAGAATTTGAAATAAGCAAAGACGATAATCCCACACTGGGCCTTGTGTTAAAAAAACTGCACTATGAACCAAAGCCCTGTGAAGACTGCGGCCGGCTAGTAGAGAACAGAGTTATACAATACAAGGTTCTTGAATTCCCAGAACCGCATTGGCGGACCAGTTGCAAGAACTGCTCTAAGACACAGAACCCAGAGACAGGTGAGTTTGGCTTGACCAGCACACAGGCCAGTAATTACTTTACGCAGGCAATCAAAGATAAAAAGTCAGTTTCTACGGTGAAATTTAGGAAGCCTAATAAATAATTTTGTGATAGCTGTATAGGTTGTGCCATTACCTTTCCACAGTTATCACCCGGATGCGGCACTACCTAGGGTTTTTGTTCATTCACTAGGAATCTCCGACTAGAAGGCTGTCACTTTCTAAACCCATCCGGTTCAAACCTTTCCGTTGGTTTGAAGGCCCCCGCCATGGGGGCTTTTTTTTGACTTAAAACAGCAATTTTTCTCCAATGTTAATAAATACAACAAAGGAGGATTCAAATGCGTCAGCCCTATATAGTTTTAAAACAACATCCTATTACTTCAAAGTATGGCAATCGAATCTATATGATTACTCTAGTTGGAGCACAGGATCGATTAGAATACAAGACCTACATTGATCCAAACAATCGTAACTTCAAATATTGGCAACACATAATTTGGAATCCGGATCATGGCTTTGTGCTCAAGAACTGCATAGTCAAAAAAGACAATATCATAAGCGCAGACTGCCGCCCAATTATAGCTTGGGAAACGCCCAGTCCAGAAGATGTCTTTGATGAGCTTTATGAAATATGGACAGAGCAAGATAGCCACAATCATTGACCTACTAGCGTAAACTAGTATAATTAAATTATATGACAGCCTCGGAACTAGATAAGAATATTATCAACGCTTTTCGCAACAAGGACATTTGGAGTCAAATGAATCCTGGTGAGCGTGGCACTTGGGCTGCTATAAATGGCATCTATATCAGGCACAAATTCATTTCCAAAAAGAATCTAAAAAAACTTCAAGGCATTTTACTCAGTATGCAATTTAGGCAAACAGAACAGGCAGAAATTACTACAGCTTAAGGTTGGCGGGCCGAATATAATACCGCTGGTGAATCTGATCTGATGTGAGTCAGTAGCCAACTCCGTTAGCTGTAGACGGGCTTTTATGCACTACCCAGTTGATGACTGGATGCCTTAAACAACACACCCTTGTGTGATAATGTTTGCGTAATCGAAATGGTTGAGCAGGAGAAATCCGCTAACAGCAATACTGCTATGTGACGGCTAGCCGCTGAGAAGTCACTTAAAAATCGTCGTAGGTCAGGGTAAGGATTGAGCCCAAGCAGTGCTGTCAAAAATACCTACCGCGTGACGGGGCAACTCACTCAACGAAAGAACCCATTCACGAATGCTGCTAGATAATAGCGGCATTCTGAAACAATCGTATCTAACGAAAGTTAATAAATTATTAAACTAAAATAAAAACAAAACAATCAACAAATGAAGTTGAGCTGATAAGCGAAAACTGAATGCAGTTGATTAGGGCTTAGATAAGCCCTTTATTACTGGCTAATACCTCAGAGGAATTATGAAACTTGAATATATGCGTATTGATGACTTTCGATTACTGAGTCTTAAGTTCTCTGCAAATGAATGGACTTGGTTATATAACTTACCTGATGTAGAATACAGGAATGACTATTGTTGTTTCTTTGTGCTCAAAGGATCACGTAGCCATACTCAAATTGTTATGAAATATGGAGATATCTTTGATTAAGTTTAGCTATCTATTCACCAGAGCCACAGAACGTGATGATCACAAAGGTAGACTTTATTTAGAGGTTTAAAAATGAAATTGCCACCTAACTACATTTACATTAAGATGCTTGATGATGAGCGTGAAATTCTTTATCAAACTTGGTGTAAGACCAACAAATTAGATCCTAATTTAGAATACTCAGTAGAGGAATTCTTTACAGCCATAGACTCAGCTTCTACTCAAGAATATGAGCAACAGGACTAGTTCTTATGACTTATTTGATTGCAGGTAATAAATACAACTATGCAATACAGATATGCACCCAACAAAAGTAAAAGCGTTAAAGGACGTAAACGCAGAACCACACCTGAATACTGGAAGAGTGGTCCTGATCCCTTGCGGCACGAAATGTATTATGCTTGGGCCAAACACAAGAGTCAGGCCAACTACAGAGGTGAAGCCTATGAATTGACCTTTGAGGATTGGCTTTTGATTTGGAGCAATCCTGAAGACTTTCTACGTCGTGGTCGCAAGCCAGAAGATCTTACACTGACTCGTAAAGATCATGAAGCACCCTGGACATTAGACAACTGCGAAGTTATACTACGTCTAGATCAACTGCGTAGAGAAATAATCCGCAGAAAAGGACAATGATGTTTGATCCTAACTTTGATCCATACCAAGAGTTGATTGACTGCCGGATTGAAATTGAACAGCTAAAAATCAATCAAATGAAAATGGTCAATTCACACAACAGACTGCAAGAGAACTTTTATAAGTTACACAATGAAGTCACTAGATTAAGAACTTGGCAACAGGGATTTCAAATAGAAATTAGTGAACTACGTCATAAAGTAGAACTATTAGAAACAAAATAATAAATAAAAATGTAGTTGCTGACAAACTACGTTTCCCTAAAAGGCATGCCCCCTAGTTTAACCGCTAGGGGGTTTGTTTTTGCCAAACTGCTTGATAACACTTTTAAGTTATATTACACTAACACAAGTCCAGACTTTCTAGCAAGTTTGATCTGGACCAGCAGATGATCCCGTTAGGCCCAACGCCTTTCTGCTTAAAAAGCTCCTAATTCTGGGAGCTTTTTTCTTATTCCCAGTAAATACAATTATGGATAATACACAACCTCAAGCCTCCTCTAAGATCATAGACAGTGGCACAATGACACTACATCCACCTAAAGATGCAGGCAAGCCAGGACCCAAGCCTAAGGAATTAGTCGAAGGCACTATTCTGGGATTACCTGTAGGCCGTGATAAAACAGTAGTTCCACCTGATCAAGTAGAAGAACTAGCAGCCTTGGGCTGCACTGATCGTGATATTGCAAACTTCTTTGGCATTAAAGAAGACACACTGAGATACAATTTCGCGGACAATCTTATAAAGGGTCGTGAGAACTTGAAGATCAATTTACGCAGAGCCATGCTGAAAAATGCCTGTGCAAATATGAATGCAGCAGTGCAGATCTTCTTAGCTAAAAACATATTGGGTATGGCGGATACTCCCGTTAATACTGAAGATAAGAAGCCACTTCCTTGGTCTGATGAGTAATGCCACTTAGTCTAGCACAGGATACTATTACCAAAGATGCTACACGATTTCGTGTGGTTATTGCTGGACGTCGCTTTGGTAAAACACACCTAGCTATTAGAGAACTCTGCTGGCACGCACGTATTCCCAATAGAGAAGTATGGTATGTGGCACCTACTTACAAAATGGCCAAGCAAATCGTGTGGAAGAAACTTAAGGCCAAACTACAGGATCTAAACTGGGTGGAGAAATACAATGAAACAGAACTTAGCCTACAACTACGCAATGGCAGTAGTATTAGCCTTAAAGGCAGCGACAACTACGATAGTCTACGTGGTGTCGGTCTTGATTTTATTGTGCTTGATGAGTTTGCTGACATTGACCCTGAAGCTTGGTTCGAAACTCTGCGTCCTACTTTATCTGACAAGCAAGGGCGTGCTCTTTTTATCGGAACGCCTAAGGGCACTGGCAACTGGAGTTTTGACCTATATCAGAACTCATTAACTAATGATGATTGGCGTAGCTTCCAATACACTACTGTAGATGGTGGCAATGTCAAACCCGAAGAAATTGAAGCAGCCCGTCGTGATCTCGATGAACGCACATTCCGACAGGAATATCTAGCTACATTTGAAACATTTGAAGGGCGTGTTGCTTGGGCATTTGATCGCCAACATAACCTCAAAACTGCTCCAGTCAATGATCAAGGTCATGTAGATATCTCAATGTTGATTGTGGGTGTGGACTTTAACGTAAGCCCTATCACAGCAGCCATAATGGTTCGCAGTGGTGATGATCTCTACGTTATAGATGAAATTGTTATGCATTCAAGTAATACTCAGGAGTTAGTTGATGAGCTTAAAAATAGATATCCAAAGAGTAAGATTACAGCCTATCCCGATCCTGCTGGGCGGCAACGGAAAACATCGGCAGGAGGTCAAACTGACTTTACAATCCTCCAAAACGGCGGCATCCTTGTTAAAGCCCCAAACAGTCACAACTCAGTTAAGGATAGAATCAACGCCTTGAACTCAAGATTGTGCAGTAGTGACGGCGTTAGACACCTCTTTGTGAATGCTAAGTGTAAATATACAATAGAATCACTAGAGAAGTTTTGTTACAAAGAAGGAACACAAGTTCCAGACAAAGACTCAGGTTATGATCACATATTTGACGCCCTGAGCTATGCTGTTGACTACTTGTTCCCAATCAAAAGAAATATCGATCCTATGGCTACTCTACCCGAGCGTTGGGGCCATAGACTAGCATAAGGACATAAAATGGACGCAATCCAAACAATTGAAAAAGAAATAGCTGGCTTGATTGCTGGCAATGAAATTTATGACACTTACTATCCGCAATGGAAGTATCTGTTAGAAAGCTATGTAGGCGGAGATGAATATCGTCGTGCAGCACATCTTACACGCTATCAACTTGAGACTGCTGCTGAATACGATGCACGTCTCAAGACTACACCACTAGAAAATCACTGCTCTAGTGTTATACAGGTCTATAATAGTTTTATGTTCCGTGAAAGTCCTAAGCGTGATTTTAGTGAAAACGGTCAGACATTTGAATTAGAAATGTTTCTGCGTGATGCTGATCTAGATGGTCGCAGCCTAAACGCATTTATGAAAGATGTTTCTACTTGGTCAGCAGTGTTTGGTCACTGTTGGATTATTGTGTCAAAACCTAATGTTGGTGCTCAGACTCTAGCTGATGAACAACTAGCAGGTGTTAGACCTTATGTAAGTCTACTAACTCCTTTGACCATGCTTGACTGGCAGTGGAGCCGTGCACCAAGTGGACGTTATGAATTAGTCTACATCAAGTATGTTGAAGATGTCAATGGTGACGTGCAGACTGTCAAAGAATGGACCAAAGACACTATCAGAACAAGAACAGTCAATACTAAAGACAACATTATCAATGAAGACATTGTTGAGGTCAACGGTCTTGGTATTATTCCCGCAGTCTGTGCCTACAATGGCCGTAGCGTAATACGTGGTATTGGTATCAGTGACATTGCTGACATTGCTGATCAACAGAAGTTTATCTACAATGCTACTAGTGAAATTGAACAGACTATCCGTTTAGACAGTCACCCAAGTCTAGTCAAAACTCCAGAAACACAAGCAGGCATTGGTGCAGGATCAATTATTCATATGCCTGAGAACTTAGATCCTGGTCTTAAGCCTTACTTGCTTGAGTTCACAGGTGCAGAAATTACTTCAATCCAAGCAGCTATCAAACACGCTATTGAGTCAATTGACAAAATGGCCAACACTGGTGCTGTTCGTGCTACAGAAAGCAGAACAATGTCAGGTGTTGCAATGGAAACAGAATTCCAATTGCTCAATGCACGCCTAAGTGAAAAAGCTGACAACCTAGAATTAGCTGAAGAACAGATGTGGCAATTATGGTTTATGTATTATGGTCAAACTTGGATGGGCTCAGTAGAATATCCTGGTTCATTCAATATCCGTGACACTGGTAAAGAAATTGTTCAATTGCAAACTGCCAAAGCTACTGCCACTGATCCAATTGTTTTACGTAAAATTGATGAACACATTCTTGAGTGGATGGGTGAAGAAAAAGAATTATTGGAATATCAAGATATCAATCCAATTACAGGTAGAACTTATTCTGATGGTGAACCTATTCCAGAAAATTTACCTCCAGCATATATGCCAGCTGCTGACAGTGGCACACAAGAACAATGGTGTAGTAATTGTGAATACTACAAGTCCACTGAAGGATATTGCACCAAGTTTGATGCCAATGTTAAAGCTATATATTGGTGTGCTAAGTGGGAACCAAAACAAGACGCTAGTGATCTAGCAGAATAACAGCCGGGAGTGAATCGGTGAAACTAAAGAGCACAGAGATCAAACCTTATAGAGAGTTGCAACTACAAGAACAAGATAATCTCTGTGCTCTTTGTGGCGAACTAATTGATGGTGATGCAGTATTAGATCACGATCATAAGACAGGACTTGTCCGCAGGGTGTTGCATAGGGGCTGCAACTCAATGTTAGGTAAAATAGAAAATAATATGCCCCGCAGTCGTATAACGATGGCCAGACTAGATGCCTTTGCTCGTAATTTAGTCAAATATATACAAGACCAACACACAGATATTTTACATCCAACATATAAGGAGCCTGGTATGTATAAAAAGAAAAAGAGTGGCAAGAAACCACCAAAGCGTTATTAAAGAAAAAACATTATGCCTATTCATCGTGCTAAAGGCCCTCGTGGCGGAAAAGGTTGGCAATACGGCGAAAGCGGTAAAGTCTATCCTACAAAAAAGCAGGCTGTTAAGCAAATGGTTGCTATCAAAATTAGCCAAGGTAAGATTAAACCTAAGCCAAGAGGACGTTAAAATGACATTGAAAGAATTAGCCCAAGAAATCAAGGTTATTAAAGATAACCATCTCAAGCATATGCAAGAGGACATTGACCGAGTCGAAAAGAAATTAGAAAAGATGGATGCCCGTGTGTGGGCAATTCTACTCTTACTGGTCGGTGCAGTGGTATTACCAGCTTTTGTCAGCTTTGTTAAAACTTATACGGGCTAATTCACCAATATTATAGGCAATTACTCCCATTGTCTATAAATACAAAATACAACTCATAAGGAGGCGATGCCACAATGTCAGACAATACATTGGTAAACGATATGGGAACTGATCCCGCAGGCGATACTGCAAATCAGGCACAAGCTGCTAAGACTTATACGCAAGAAGAAGTTGATAATATGATGGCCCGCATGAAGGGTTCATTACAGAAGAAACTTCTAAAGCCCTACGAAGATCTAGGCGATCCTGAAGAACTACGTAACATTAAAACTGATTACGAAAAACGTCAACAGGAACAACAGATCAAACGTGGTGAGTTTGAAAAGACTTTACAAGAACTAGCTGCTAAAAAAGACGCTGAGATCCAAAAAAGAGACAGTGTGATCAAGGAGTATAAGGTTAACACTCCATTGCTAAGTGCCGCAGCTAAGTATCGTGCAGTAAATGCAGAACAGGTTAAGTCACTACTAGCACAGAATGTTAGACTTAACGCAGAAGGCGAAGTTGAAGTCACAGACACCAAAGGTGCTGTTAGATACAATGACGCTGGAGAACCCTTGGGTGTTGACGACCTAGTGCGAGAATTTCTAGATTCGAATCCGCACTTTGTATCAGCAGCACCTGCAACTACTAACACCAAGAGCTCCGTAGTTCCTGGTAGCAGTGGAGCCGTTGATCTCTCAAGTTTGGATTTAAGAAAGGCCGAGCATAGAAAAATCTATGCAGAAGCTAGAAAATCTGGAAAATTAAAAGCCTAACAAAGGAGAAATTTTATGGCTAATACAAGCTCAATCAACAGCGAATTATTCGCTAACCTCGTAGGTGCTGCTCAATTCGCCGCTTACGAAAACTCTGTTGCACGTCAATTGGTAACAGTTTTTGATCTACCTGCTAACGCTGGTAAGACAGTTCAAGTGCCAGTATGGGCAAGCATCGCAGCTGAAACTATTGCTGACGAAAGTGCTGCTACTGCCAAGGACACAAACACAACCTCTGCTTCAATCACTATGAAAGAGCACGTTGTTTATCACAGAATTACTGACATGCTACGTGACTCAGCAGTTGGTGATGTCATGACTCAAATTGGTGACCAAAGTGGTCGTGCTATTGCTGAAGCAATGGACACACAGGCTTTTGCAGAATTTGCTAACCTAAGCGGTTCTACAACAGCTATCGCTTTAGCCAGCTTCAGCAAAGACGACATTATGGATCGTGTTGCTGAAATCCGTTCTAACAAGGTTGTTGGTCCTTTCTACTGCGTATTGCACCCAAAGGCTGCTAACGCAATCAAGAAAGCATTGACTGCTACAACTAGCTACACTGCTTCTGGTGCAGTTGCAGACAGCATTCTTGCTAACTACTTCGTTGGCCAATTAGCTGGTTGCACAATCATTGAATCTAGCCTAGTTCCTTACAACTCTGGCACTGGTGTTGCTACTTGTGCTGTGTTTGCTCCTAGTGCTTTAGGACACGCAATGCGTGGTGCTATCTCTATGGAAGAACAGCGTCAAGCTGCTGCTCGTGCTACTGACATCGTTCTAACTGGTGTTGCCGGTGCTGCTACTTTACAAGCAAGCCACGGTTACATCATGAACGTGGATCTAGTAGCCTAATAGGAGTAGATAATGGCCTTCGTAACTGAAAATAATACAGTAGTCAGTTTTGCTGAATACAGTGACCTGCTCGCAAGAGACCAGCGTCTGTTTGAGGTAAATGAGGGCCTTTCTGATGACGTAGTTGAACCGTTATTGGTCCGTGCTACAGAACGAATACTTGACAAGATACGTGCTACAGCTTGGTGGAGAAATTATTACGTTAGTCGTAGTAATATATCTATTAATACTGTAGCCGATATCCCCGCAGTTGATCCAGACTATATCAAAAGCCGCTACAATGACTTTACTGAATTGTGTGTCTACGAAGCGTTGGCCTATTATGTTCTTCCTCTCATCGCTGACTTCAGCAACGAAGATTCAGCAGAGCGTAAGAAAATGGGCTACTATACGCAACGTGCTGACGCACTGTTTGGTGAGTTAATCACAGCAGGCGATTGGTATGATTTTGACAACAGTGGAACAATTACCAGTTCTGAGAAAGAACCAGGCGTGTATAACTTAAAGAGAGTAAGATGAGACAAGAACTATTAGATTATATTGGTGATCTCAACTTAGGAGGTTTTATCCTAAGCCAAGAACTGCCATTCAATAGTTCGGGAACACCATTGTATGTTAAGAATCCCAAAAGGATTTATGTGGATCGCACACAATACAATGTTGAACCAATCGTTGTTACCTTAGATGGTCTCAATGTCTCAAACGAAATTGCATCAGTTCGTGTCTATTTCTCGGCAGATGCCAAACAATTACCTCCAAGCTATGATGATGCATTAAATGATCTTAGAGCTGGCAAGGACGCAATCAACACTAGTGGCTATCAACGCCGTGAGTGTATTGTTAATACCAGTTTTGAAGAAGACTTAATGGTCACAGAGTTAGAGTTTAGATTTACCAAATTAACTTAAAGGAACAAGCATATGGCTTATATTAATCCAAGCCCAGGTGTATCAGGTGCACAAGTCACTTTGAAAGTGTATCACACTAGCAAAGTTGCAGACGCTTCAGGACTTAGCATCCCAGCACTACAAGACGTTACTATCAACGCTGCTAATGACGTTTTTACCTGGACACAATTAGACAACAGCAGCAAGTTGCAGATCGCAACTACTTCAACAAATAGCTTGAGCATGAACTTGGTTGTAGATCCAACCAGTTTCTTCCCAGGTGCTAGCCCAACTACTACTGCCGCAAGTCAGGGTATCTGGGGTCTAAGCAACAACAAGACCAAGATTGAATTTGATCTTGTTATGGGTGATGACTCAGGTGGCACAAACACCAAGACCATCAGTGGCTTCGGCTACATCACTGGTCTAGCACCAACTGTTAGTGCAGATGCTCCAGTATGGGTAAGCCCAATTACAATCACTGTGACTGGTTCTTACACTATTGCAACAACTGTCTAATCAGTTTTAAATCCAGTAAAAGCCCCTTTATCGGGGCTTTTATTTTGACCTACAATAAATACAAGAACAAGGACAGATATGCAGGTTGTTAAAGATAAAACAGACGGTGATCTACACAAGAGTCTCATTGCAGAACTTGCTAAAGCACAAAACGAAATTGCCTGTGCTCGTGGCGATCTAGACAAAGCCAGCAGCAGACTAAAGTTTGTCCTAATGGTTGTTAACGAACTTAAAGATAGAAAGGAACAAAGATGAAACTTAATCAACTAGCCGCAAAACCCCAACTCGTAAAAATCACTCTTGACGATGAAGCCACAGTCAAAGAGTATGGTGAACCTATTGACTTCTGGACATGGGATCGCCAACCTCTTGACGTTTTTATGAAGTTAGCAAATTCTACTAGCAATGATCCAGCACAAATGATTGGCATTGTTAGAACTATGATTCTTGATGAAGATGGTAAAGAAATCATCAAAGACGATCAGATGTTGCCAACTCCAGTGCTAATCAAAGTTATTGCCAAGATTGTAGACAGCTTGGGAAAATAACAAGCGAGGCGATTGATTGGGAGGATCAGGAAACACTAATGATCCTCACACTCAACAACCTCGCAGAACGTTATCATTGTTTGCCTAGTGAAGCATTAAGTCGTGCTACAACGTTTGATCTCTATGTTGTAAATATCAGTGCCAAATGGCAAGAGCATCAAACACAAAAACAGCAGGGACTTACGCCTGCTAAACGCATACCTAGTGTGGACGAAATGAAAGCCATGGTGGCAAGGGTTAAAGGAGCGACAAATGATTAGTATGAAAATAGCAGTGAATCGTAATTTGATGACACCTGCACTAAAACGCATACAGGGCAAGCTGCAACAGTTGCCTCAACAGACCTACAAAGAGTTTGTTGATATCACTCCTATTGACACTGGCAATGCACGTCGTCGCACTAGCCTACAAAATAACAAAATCATACGTGCTCGTTATGCATATGCCTCAAGATTGGATAAAGGTTGGAGCCGCCAAGCCCCTAGGGGTATGACCCGTCCAATCAAGGAATGGATGAAGCAGCGTATTAGACAAATATTAAGGAGCAAGTAATGGCTGATTTAGATTTTAGCGTTAATGCCGATACCGCGGGTGCCATTAGAAGCCTCCGTGCATTAGAATCAAGCATTAGCACAGTCACAACAGCATTTGGTGCAATCACCGCAGGATTGAGCTTAAGAGCCATTTCTGATTTTAGTGACAGCATCACAAGTCTACGCAATAGACTTATTTTATTAACAGACAGTCAAGACCTAGCTGCAAAACAGCTTAATGGTTTGGCTGCTATTGCTATTCGTTCAAGAACCAGTCTTGAAGGTGTCGGCGATCTTTACTACAGAATTGCACGTAGTTCTAAGGAACTAGGTGTAAGTCAAGCTGATGCAGCTAGAGTAACAGAAACTGTGGCCAAGGCATTGTATATGAGTGGTGTCAGTGCTGGTGAAGCACGTGGACCATTGCTACAGTTAGGTCAGGCATTGCAGTCAGGACGCTTACAAGGTGATGAATTACGTTCAGTTATGGAAGGTCTTGGACCTGTTGCTGAGATCCTGGCCAAGAGCCTAGGTGTGCCAGTTGGTCAACTTAAGAATCTTGGTGCTGCTGGTCAAATATCTGCAGAACAGGTAGTCAAGGCTCTGTTACAAGCTGGTGATGTTGTTGATCAAAAGTTTGCCAAAACCATTCCAACTATCAGCTCAGCCTTTGAAGAACTCAAAACAATCTCAGCCATTGCCTTCAACAACTTTGAACAGAACACAAGAACAGCACAGAATCTTGCTGAGGCCATTAGAGGTCTTGGTTATGTAATCTATAACATCAGTCAGAACATTGACGAATTTATGGATCGTTGGGGAGGCGTGATTGTTACTATTGGTAAGGTATTGGTTGCCTTTGCTGCCTTTACTGTTGTTGGTAAAATTGTTGGTGCATTCATTGGCACACTCTCTGGACTAGCCACATTAGCAGTTAGAGTATTTGCTGGCTTTAAGAATCTAGGAGGCATTGTTGCTGAACTAGGTGCTGTGGCCAAAGCAACAGGTGGAGGCTTCGTTGGATTAGGCAGCACTATTGCACTGGTCCTAACTAAGATCAATCCATTAGTTAAAGCTGTTACAGGACTTGCTGCTGGCCTATTGACATTAATGGGCATTGACAAAGTTCAAGAATACTTTAAAGATGCGGGTGATGCAACTAGTGAAACACGCAAAGAAATTGACAAGACTAGAGAAAGCTATGATGAATTCTTAAAGAGTTTTTCTACTGAAGCTGGCCCTGCTGCACCTGGCTTTGTTGATCCTAAGTATGTTCAACAATTAGATCAACAGGTCATTGCCTATCAACGTGGCAATGAAGAACTACAGCGTAGACTAGGCTTTGAACAAAACCTAATAGGTGTTAATGATCGTCAGAAGACCATCAGAGAAAGTTTATTCAATTTAGAAACAACTTATCTTGCTGAAATCAACAAGCTGACAGATGAATATCGTGTCAAGAGTCAGAGCAAGAACAAAGATGATCTAGCAGCATTGCCAGAAATTCAAAAGCGTATGTCAACGCTAACAAAGAGTTATCAAGATGCTACTGGTGCAATCAGAGAACAGACTGCTGCTAACTATGATCTACGTCAAGCAGAGCAGTTAAGAATCAATCTTCAAGAGTTTGGTGCCAAGACTGTCTTTGACAATGAGAAGAAGATTAGAGATCTACGTGATGAAATGGCCAAGGCAACAATGCCAGAACTAGAGCGTAAACTTTATGATATTGGTCGTGCTAGTGATGAGCTTGCCCGCAGTGAAATTGAACGTGAAAACAGCCAACGTAGACGCATGGGATTGGCTGTGTTGTCTGCACAAGAAGAAGAACAGTTCTATACTAAATCCAAAGCACGTAACAGTGAACTTGAAAACCAAACAAGACAAAACTACGAGACCAGCAGAACTTGGGCTACAGGGTGGAAGCAGGCATTCAATGACTATGTTGAAAACGCAACCAATGCTGCTGACCAAGCCAAAACTATATTCCAACGTCTAACCAAAGGGCTAGAAGATGCCTTTGTGAACTTTGCCAAGACAGGCAGACTCAGCTTTAAAGAATTGCTTGCTGGTCTTGCAGAAGATATCCTACGCAGTAACATTCGTCAGTTGTTAGGTGGAGTATTTGGTTCTGGCGGAGGTGGCGGAGGTGGCGGAGGCAATTTCCTTGGCAACCTATTTGCAGGATTCTTTGCCAATGGCGGATTTATTCCAGGAGGCAAGTTTGGTGTTGTAGGCGAGCGTGGTCCAGAGCTTGTAGGCGGGCCTGCCAATGTTACACCTCTAGGCGGTGCAGCAATGGTAACATATAATATCAATGCAGTTGATGCTGCCAGCTTTAAGAGTATGATTGCTAGAGATCCTGCATTCATCCATGCAGTGGCAACTCAGGGTGCTAAATCAATACCAAGGAGATAAGAATGTCATTCCAATGGATTATAGACAATGCTGAAACACTCAGCATTAACAGAAAAAAGACAGTTGCACAAACAACTGCCAGAGACGGAAAAGTTCGAAGCGTTAGCCGCGGAACTCCTCCAAAAAGATTTGAAGTTAAATTGCCTGATGGTATTAGATGGACTGAACTAAAGTCAAACATCGAAGCAGCAGAAGCATTAGACCGTGTGTCTACTGCTGTTATTACCATTCCATACGCTAAGTTTCCTTGGTTCTATGACAACGTTGCTCCAGGAACGGATTTAAGTTACACAGTAATCTGCACACAGTTCCCAGAGTGGATAATATTTGCCAGAGATCAAGTAAGTTGGAGTGGCCCATTTGTATTTGTTGAGGTGGTCTAATGGCACTAGATTTTAGCAGTTATTCATCAATTGAAAGTGGACTGTTTGTTAAAATTGTTTGCACCTATTATAAAACTAGTCCATCAGCTAGTCCAATTTCTCAAACATTAAGATTCAGTGATCTTAATAGGACTGTTACTGTAGATGGTGCTAGCTATACTGGTTTAGGCAATTTAATGGGCATAACCAGCACTAGCACCGAACTAAAAGTTACTAATAATGATTTAACAATAACAATTACAGGTATTCCCAATACCAGCATTGCGGAAATAATTAATTCAAGAATCAAAGGTAGCCGTGTTACAATCTTCAGAGCATTTTATGATGTAAGCTCTGGAACAATTTTGCCTGTAGCAGGTAATCCTATGACTCGTTATTCCGGCATTGTAAACAATTACGGAATAAATGAAGAGTATGATGTTGAGTCAAGGTCAGCAATCAATACTATTAATCTAATGTGTAGCAGTTTTATTGATGTTTTGGGTAACACTACCAAAGGTCGTAGAACCAATCCAGAAGATGAAAAGAAATTCTTCCCTAATGATCTAAGTATGGATAGAGTGCCTACTCTTAATCGCAGTAATTTTAATTTTGGAGCAGCACAATGAGTTTTATAGATGATATTGTTGACATTGGAAAAAGTGCTATAGGTTTCTTAGGCGGCAGCGGCATTGGAAGTCAATTGGCTAGAACTGCTCTCATTGGATATGGCCTAAATCAAGTTACTAAAAGTATCAATAGACAAAATAATTCTAACGCCGTAGATAAAGGCGTAAGATTACAAATAGATCCAAGCACAGATACTAAAATTCCTGTCATATACGGCGAAGCATTTACAAGCGGAGCAATCATTGATGCAGAGATGACCAACAGTAATCAAACTATGTATTTTTGCATTGCACTTTGTGAAAAGACAGGAACTAAACTTAGTGATAGTCAAGCTAGTGAAATTACATTTAAAGACATTTACTGGAATGATTCTATTATAGTTTTCCAGGATGATGGAATTACAGCAGACTATACCTATGATAGAAATGGCACTAAGAATGAAAATATCAAAGGCCTAGTCAAAGTCTACTTGTTTAATAATGGATCAACTAATCCTGTGCTGCCTGAATTAATTAATTCAACTGCAACTTTAGACAATGCCTATGACATAATGCCAAGTTGGACTACTGATCACACAATGGATGAATTAGTATTTGTCATTGTGCGTGTTGACTACAATAAAGAAAAGAACATAACTGGATTAGCACAAATGGATTTTGCCATTAGAAACACAATGACATTGCCAGGTGATTGTCTTTATGATTATTTGACCAATACTAGATATGGTGCTGGTGTTGATTCATCGGAGATTAGTGTATGAACTCATTAAGCGATCTTAATTCATTTGGTAGTAGCAGTTTAGAATTTACAGATCCTAGACCAGCTACAGTTATTTTTAGTAAACCTGCACCTCAGCAGGCTAGAGATCAAGTAATAGAAATTTCTTCAACTAGTGTGGCAATTCCTGCTGGTGCAGATATTTTAGAAATTATTAATTACAGCACAGCCAATGTTCGATATAGAGTTGAAATTAAAACTGCTGGAAGTCCTGCACTAACAGGCAGTAGCATAACTTGGAATACATTACCATCAGGTGTGACATCATCTGTTGTTGGTAATGTCTACACTCTAAGCGGCATTAATAGTGTAGCTGCTTGGCGTCAAATTAAGGACTTTACTTGGACTTTACCTGCTGGATATGCCAGCAGTCCATTCTTTTGGTTAGAAGTTTCTGTTCTTTATTATGATGCTACATTGGCTGCTGAGCAAACAGTAAATTGGCGTGTATTTGATTTGACCTACTATACCGTAAGTCAAATGTCAGCTACTAGTTCAATGGTTACGCTAGCAGATAATTTTAAATTTGGTCAAGCAACTCTTGTTGGTGCATTTACACCTACTTTAGAACTTAGAAAATTAGTAAGAATAAGTGCAACACTAACCTCAGTTACTTCAATGACCGTTGAAGGCCATATCAATGCTGATGCCTTATTTTCTACTACAGCATTGACAGCCGCTTTTAGATATGCTCCAGGAAATATTCGAGGCAATTTGGTCAGCACAGCCAGTGTCGTTTGCACAGGCATTTTACTGATCAGTAACATGCATCCAAGGGACTACTACGCCAATCAAGAAAATGATATTTTCTTCCCGGACCCACCACAGATTGATGATAGCAATCCGGCAACAACTTCAACTTTTGAAATTACTCTAAATAGCAGTTTGGGGTCATTTAGCAGTAGCAGTTCAGTCACGCCAACAAGTCCATTTGTATATTCTGGAACATTAACACAGGTTAATAGTGTTTTGGCCAGCATGAAGTTCTATCCAACTGAAGGTGTAAGTTCAAACGGGACTATAAGTTATACTCAAAAGAAAGATAGCGTAACTCAATTAACACGAACGATTGACTTAATCGGTAACGCAGGCACATATACTGGGCATACCTACACATTCAATGCAAGCCAATTATGGAATCCGCCAAACGAAGATTTAATCTATTCATCCAACGCAGATATTTTATTAGTCGGCGGCGGTGGTGGTGGTGCATTCTCCGGAGGCGGTGGAGGCGGCGGCCTCAAAGAAGCCTTAGCAGTTACACTAACTCAACAAAGTTATAGTGTTAGCGTTGGTAGCGGTGGTGCACCTGTGGCACCACATGCTGTAGAACTAGGACCTCTTGATGATCCAAGCGGTAATTGGTGGACTGATTGGCAAGTAGACAATAGTGTTTGGTATGTTAGACGTGCCGGCGGAACTTATAATAAATCAACAGCAACTCCTGAATTAAACCAAGGAGTTGGAATAGGTGTTATTGCAATTACGCAGTCAACAAATGCTGTTGTCACTACACTAACAAATCATTCATTATCAAATGGTGATGACGTAACATTTAGTGACGTTACAGGTATGACTGAACTTAATGGCAATACCTATTACGTTAATGTTACTAGTCCTACAACATTTAGATTATACGTTGACAGTGCTTTAACTACACCATTAAACACTACAACATATAAAACTTTTATCTCTGATGGATTTTGCTTCTTTGATGAACAGTATCGTTATGTTGGAATGAATCCGTCATTGGTCTTGTTCAATAGATATCCAAATTATTATTTTTATGTAAGCAATGCAGTTACTAGTTTTAATCCAATAGATAGAGAAGAATGGACTCCGTTGACAAATTATTCAATCAATAATATTGTTTACGTCGGAGCACAACAGTATCTATGTCAAGTGTCACACTCTAGTCAATCAATTTTTAGTTTAGACAGTGATAAATGGATTCCTTATACTACATCATGGAACTTTAGTCTTAAGACCAGTGATGGAACGGCATTCTTTAATCCTACAAATTATACTGTTACTGGTGCAAGTGCAGATGCCACTGGCACAACATTGCCTCTTGTTTATTATGATCCAGAGACTCCCTATAACAGACCATATGATGACGGATATGTGTTTAGAAATACCAGCACAAGTAGAAATTATGTTTGGAATTTCCAAGCATGGGCTGATTCAGGATACACTACCACAGGCGGTTGGATCAACACCGGCGTTAAAGGATTAGGCTATAAGAATGCAACTATAAATTTCTCCCCAACAGATGCAGAAGCAGGTAATTACATTTACTGTGATGTTGACGGAACTCCAAGTGGTGGTCTAGAAGTTGAAATCTTTACCGCTTATGGATTGAAAGCAAACAATGGTGGTAACACTACTGCATTTGGCTACACAGCCACAGGCGGGGCCGGCGGTGAAGACTTTGGTTACGGAGCACTAGCTCAAGGTTATTGCAAAGGTGGCGATAGCGGATTACCAGGCCTAAATGACAGCACTGCTTACACTGGTGCCACATCTACAATGGTGTCTAGAGGTGCTGGCGGTGCAGGTGCCGGAGGAAATGGATTCAGCGGCACTGATTATGATGGTGGTGTTGGTAAACTAAGCTCTATCACTGGACAATACTATGGCGGTGGTGGCGGTGGTGGTATTAGCGAACTAGTCACTGGTGGTAGTGGTGAAGGTGGTCTTGGTGGTGGCGGAAATGGAGCCGATCAAACAGGACATCCTGCTACTGCTGGCACAGCTAATACTGGCGGTGGTGGAGGCGGCGGTCTACAGGAAGTAGACAATGCTGAACCAATAACAAACCCTGATTATTTTGCCAAAGCAGGTGGTAGTGGTCTAGTAGTTGTAAGATTTAATGCATAAGGATTTAAGATGGCAACAATTTTTAATAATATTTTTAGTATAAACGGTGTCATTGATACTAGCAATACAGTCTTAGAAAATTTAGAAGTTCTAACCAGCAGCAGTGGTTGCTGGCTTAGCTATGACATTGCTATTGGCAAGTGGGCGGTGGTCATTAACAAAGATGGAAGTAGTGTGGCCACGTTTAATGACTCAAATATCATCGGCGGGATTAGCTTAAATTCTACTGGCATTACTGAACTTTATAACAGTGTTGAGGTAGAATTTCCACACAAAGATATCAAAGACAGAAAAGACTTTATTACTCTAAGTATTGCCGCTGGAGATAGATATCCAAATGAATTAGACAATGTCTTAAAGATTAGTCTTGACTGCGTTAATGATCCACTACAGGCAGAATACATTGCTGCTAGAGAATTAAAACAAAGCCGTATTGACAAAGTTATAGAATTTAGAACTGATTACAGCTACATGGGTCTTAAGGCTGGTGAATTAATTTCTGTTACTAATGCAGCACTGGGTTATACTGACAAACTATTCAGAATTGTCAAACTTAGTGAAGAAGACGGCGATGATGGCGTGTTCAATATTGCTATTACAGCATTAGAATATGATTCTAGCATTTATAGCACTGTAGGATTAACCAAAACTACTAGAACCGTTGATAATGGCATTATTCCAGAAGAACAAAACGAAGCCATCCAACTTAGCAATGATGTTAGTTCAGGAACGCAGCTGGCAAGATTGCTTGGTGCTACCTTTGCTACTGGATTACTCAATAGTTTATTCACCAAGAATCCATTAACTGGCAAAGTTACTCAATTGTTCAATCCAACCAGTGCTTCTAGAGATCAATTGTTAACTGCAATGCGTAGTCCTAAGGTGACAATTAGTGGTCCTAGTGTTGTTTGTGAAGGTCAAAGTATTGCATTAACCATTGCATTAGACTGCGACATTTCTTGTTTTGTAGACACTGCCGCATTAGAATGGGATTATACAATTACTGGCGTGCAGGCAGGAGATATCAATTTTCCATTAACTGGCAAAGTTAAAGTTGGAACCGTTACTATCCCTACAATAGTAGATAGTGATTTAGAAGGTGAAACTCTTACTTTTACAATTAACTATAAAGGCGGAATATCTGATTCTGGTGGCACTGTTTCTAAGAGTGTGCAGATTGCAGATCTTAAGAACTACAGTTATACTACCTCTGCATCAAGTGCCAGCGTAGTTGAAGGAAATTCTGTATCAGTGGTATTAGGCACTACAGGTATTGCTGATGGCACACTTGTTCCCTACACCATTACTGGATCAGCTACTAATAGGGTATCTACTCCATTAGTTGGAAACGTTACTGTTAATTCTAGTAGTGCAACATTGAACATTAACACCATTAATGATGGCATATATCAAGGTGATGGAGTTATTACAGTAACATTTGATGAATTTACATCGGATCCATGCGGACAAATAGACAATACCGCAGCAATTACTATTCTAGATAATGAAAACCCTCCGGCTACCTGTGAATATGTCAGTGTTCCATTAGTTTGGTGCGGAAGCTACAATGGTAATGACAACCAACTTGAAGGTATGTCCGTTAGAACTTCTGCCATGATGCCTAAGGCGTTGGCTGGTGAAGCTACCATAGCAGTTCCAACCGCAGTAACTGTAACCAAAGGAAATCCTAGCACAATTACTGTTACAGCAACTGAAAATATTGCAACCAGTGCGGCACTAGGTGGCATTGATCTCAAGGTCATTACCAGCTTTAACAGTGTAACGCCTAAGGGATTGATTACTGGAACTACTACTACAATTAGAGGTTATTTCTCATGATCTGTTGTGGACAGCAATTGGTTAAGCCCCCAGTAGAAAGTCAAACCGATTTTCTATTGAACAAAGAAAAACGAAGCCAAGAGCGACTGACTATTTGTAAAAGCTGTCCAGAATTAATTGGTCCATTAAACAACTGCCGCCAGTGTGGTTGTTTTATGAACATCAAAGTCAGAATCTATTCAAGCCGTTGCCCATTAGATAAATGGTAATCTTTTTTTGCCTTTTTTTAATGATTTTTTAGGTTTAGGTTAAATACAAGTGCGATTCGCAAAGATTCAATTTGTTGACATCTTCAACAAAATCATTTAATGACATAAAACCTTAAGGAGAATAATATGTCCGCAGCAAGTAATTATTTAGAGAATAAACTTCTCGATCACGTTTTAACAGCTACAGCTTATACACAACCAGGCAACCGTTATCTAGCTTTGTTTACCAACACAAGCGGTAACGCAGCTACTAACCTAGAAGCCGGCACATTAACTGACGAAGTCAGTGGTGGCTCTTATGGTCGTAAGGCTGTTACTTTTGCAGCAGCTTCAGGTGGAAGCAGTGCTACTAACGCTACTGTAACTTTTGATGCAGCTACAGCAAACTGGGGAACAGTAACACACGTTGCCGTTATGGATCAAACAACTAGTGGTAACGTCTTATTCTGGGGTGCAGTTACAACAGCTAAGACTATTGAAACTGGTGACACATTCCAAGTTACAAGTGGTAACTTGACAATTAGCTTGGCCTAATAGTTTAAGCATATTCGAAAAGGAGGGTTTGCCCTCCTTTTCGGGTGACAATATCCAGAATTAAAGACTTGGACTCCTTTAGTTCTGTAGAAAACAAATAACAGTGGAGCAAGTCACATGGCAACAATTTACACAAGAGCAGGCAAGGGTAGTGCGTTAACCTGGACCGAAGGTGATGCTAACATCACAAACTTAAACAACGCAAAAATAGAAAATGTTGTTGAGGATCTAACGCCTCAACTAGGAGGCGACTTAGATGTTAACGGCAAGGTCATTGTCAGTGCCTCAAATGGTAACATCCGTGTTGAACCAAATGGCAGTGGTAACATTGCACTTACTCCAACTACTGGTAAGATTATTTTAGGTGCGTTGGACTTTCCAACAGGTATGGGATCTAATGGACAAGTATTGACTACCAATGGATCAAGTGCAATGACTTGGTCGACTCCTAGCACAGGTTTAACAGATGTAGTCAATGACACCACGCCACAACTAGGTGGTAATCTAGATGTTAATGGCAAAGATATTACCAGTGCTAGCAACGGCAATATTAACATTGCACCAAATGGAAGTGGTAACATTGCATTAACCCCCTCCACAGGTAAGATTATATTAGGGGCACTTGATTTTCCTACCAGCATGGGATCTAATGGACAAGTATTGACTACCAATGGATCAAGTGCAATGACTTGGACCACAGTCAGCGGTGGTGCTAGTTCTTTAGATG
>JACCDY010922880.1_pt1 | contig 26304 bp, 26 predicted proteins | sample 7446391 | NCBI WGS metagenome assembly JACCDY01 (sample SAMN15323451, study PRJNA562643) | freshwater metagenome | isolation source: river surface water | place: USA:Blue River Watershed | collected 2017-08-18 | reverse complement strand
TTTTTACGGTGGCTGTAGCTCAGTTGGTAGAGTCCAGGATTGTGATTCCTGTTGTCGTGGGTTCGAGCCCCATCAGCCACCCCAAAAATTCAAAGGGTTTACAAGATTTCTTGTAAACCCTTTTTTCGTTTCTTTCTGAAATAAGGTTTGAACATCATGGCGACTTCAAGATCTAAAAAGACTTCGAAACAACTCACCGTAGAGTTGATGTGGCAACTTCAACGTCTGGGTGCACCTAGCATTAGCCCAGATGGTGCCCAAGCAGTGTGTGCAGTTGCGCAGCCTTCGGTTAAAGAAAACAAAATTCAAAGTGCCATTTGGTTGCTTTCAACTTTGGGAGGGCAGCCCCGTCAACTGACGCAATGCGGTGAGAAAGACGGTCGTCCCCAGTTTTCACCCAATGGTGAGTGGGTTGCCTTTTTGCCCATGCGTGAACAAAATGGCAAAAAAGATGATGAGCCGCAGTTGTATTTGATACCCCCTGACGGTGGTGAGGCTCAACGCGCTGCGGAAGTGGCCACGGGCGTGGTTGATTTCAAATGGTTTCCTGACAATAAACGAATTGCATTGATCTCTTGGGTTTGGCCCAAGCTCAAAGGGCACACGGCACAGGCCGAGCAGCTCAAAGCAAGCAAAGCACGCAAAGACACCGCCTACGCCACAGAAGACGCTGTCTATCGGCATTGGGATCACAACTTGCCCATGAACCGGGTCCCCCACATTCTGATGCTTGACATTGCCTCGGGTCGTGTGACTGATTTGCTTGAAGGCAGTGGCTATGAGCTGCCTCGCCGTGAACCTAGTGCCAATGAGTTTGCAATTTCTCCAGATGGCAAATCGATTTGCTTTGTGCACGATCCAGACAAAGCTAAGAATCCAGCGCCCCGCATGGCCCTTGCAGAAATTGAACTCAAGGGCTCGCGTGTTGTCGCAGTTCGCGATTTGGTGAAAAACAAAGATTGGGATTTTGCAGGGCCTTCTTATAGCCCAACAGGCGACCAGTTGGCGTTCTTGGCATCGCATCAGTCACTCAAGCACACACAACCCTCCCACCTTGCCTTACTTGAATTGAAGCCTCTAAAGGCCACGTCATCAAAGACGCCACGCGCAGCATGGAAAACCATCAGTGCCCATTGGGACCGCGAGCCTCAAGTCCCGCTCAAATGGACTGAAGACGGTTCTGCTTTGTTGTGCAAGGCCGAAGATCAGGGTCGCCAACATGTGTGGCGTTTTGACCTTGCCACGTCCCAAGCCACGGTTGTTGCAGAAGGTGGGACGGTGCATGCGTTTGACGAAGCCGCGGGTCAATTGGTGACCTTGATGGACCGTGCCATTCATCCAGGCCGCATCCATGTGATGAAGGTCAACGAAGCGGGCCAAGCGACTTCAAAAGACATCAAACGCATTGAACATTTCAATGACGACTTACTCGAAGGTATTCCTCTGGGCAGTACCGAAGAACATTGGTTCAAAGGTGCGCAGGGCGATGACGTACAGGTTTGGTTGCACTTCCCACCTGGTTTTAACAAAGCCAAAAAATACCCCTTGTTACACACCATTCACGGTGGCCCTCACACAGGTCCTGGCGATGTCTGGCATTGGCGTTGGAACTACCATGTGTTTGCTGCGCAAGGCTACGTTGTGGCCAACGTCAATTACCACGGTTCCTCAGGTTTCGGTCTGAAGTTTCTCGATTCAATCACGCACAAGTGGGGAGAATTGGAGTTGCAAGACATGGAGGCCTGCACCGATTGGCTGCGCAAGAAAACATGGATCGACAAAGGTCGTGTGTTTGCCACGGGCGGTAGTTATGGAGGTTACATGGTGGCATGGATGAATGCACACGTGAAGCCAGGCAAGTACCAAGCTTATGTCTGTCATGCCGGTTGTTATGACTGGGTTGGCATGTTCTCAGACGATGCCTACGGCTGGCATGCGCAAGAGTTAGGTGGCTGGTATTGGAATGACATGCAGAAGGTTCATTCGCAAAGTCCACATGCTTTTGCAGCCAACATGAAAACACCGACGTTGGTCATTCACGGTGCCAAAGACTACCGAGTCCCAGACTCGCAGGGTCTGGCCTACTACAACACCTTGAAAGCCAAGGGCGTTGACGCACGCTTACTTTGGTACCCTGATGAAAATCATTGGATTTTGAAGCCTGCCAATAACGTGATTTGGTATCACGAATTTTTTGACTGGATTCAGCGCCATGATCCAGCGTTGAAGAAAAAATGAACTTGAGTGGGGTGACCCTACTCAAGGCATGACGCTCAGTTGACCATCACCAGTTTGCCCATCACGCCGCGCGACCCCATGTGCGCATAAGCTGCCTTGAGTTCACTCATGGGCATGGTGCGGTCAATGACGGGTTTGACTTTGCCTTGGGCGTACCACTTGGCTAATTCGGCCATCATGGCGGCATTGGCTTGGGGTTCGCGTCTGGCAAAGTCACCCCAGAAAACGCCCACAATCGATGCGCCTTTGAGCAGCGCCAAATTGAAGGGCAGCGCTGGGATAGGACCCGATGCAAAGCCGACCACCAAATAACGACCACGCCAGGCGATGGAGCGGAAAGCCGGTTCGGCGAAATCGCCACCGACTGGGTCATAAATGACATCAGGGCCTTTGCCTTCTGTCAGAACTTTTAAAACCTCACGCATGTTTTGCGTGGTGTAGTTGATGGTTTCATCCGCCCCCAATGTTTTGCAGAGCGCGCATTTTTCGTCTGTGGAGGCAGCGGCAATGACGCGTGCGCCTGCAGCTTTGGCAATTTGTATGGCTGCGGTACCAACGCCACCGGCTGCGCCCAAGATAAAAACCGTCTCGCCCGCTTGAAGGGCGGCACGGTCTATCAAGGCATGGTGGGACGTTGCATAAATCATGATGAAGGCCGCAGCATCAACGGCTGGAAAGCCAGGGGGCAAAGGCATGCACAACTTGGCGGGTGCGAGTGTGTGGGTACCAAAGCCGCCTGTACCAGACAAACAAGCCACAGACTGACCCACTTTGAGATCGGTCACGCCTTCACCAACGGCCTCAATCACGCCTGCATATTCTGAACCTGGCACAAAAGGCAGATCCGGCTTCATTTGGTATTTGTTTTGAACAATCAGTAAATCTGGAAAGTTCAGACTGGCCGCTTCGATGCGAACCAAAACTTGCCCTTTTTGGGGGGCGGGGGTTGGAATTTCCTTCCAATTGAGAGCCTCGACACCAATGGGGTTTTCACATAGCCAAGCGTGCACAAAAATCTCCTCAAAATACGACAGATAGATTGAATATAAAGGCCTTAGTCGCCCTCAGGATGTCTCGGTAGCGACCTACAATTGGCGACTAGGACATCCCCATGAAAATTTTAATTTCCAACGACGACGGTTACCGCGCAGAGGGCATTGTGGCGCTTTACCACGCCCTTAAGCAAGTTGCAGATGTTGAAGTTGTTGCGCCAGAGCATAACAACAGCGCAAAATCGAATGCACTCACTTTGCATTCGCCGTTGTATGTGCGTCAAGGTGAGAACGGTTTCAGATACGTCAATGGCACACCGGCAGACTGTGTTCACATTGCCCTCACTGGCTTGTTGGGTTATCGGCCCGATTTGGTGGTATCTGGCATCAACAACGGCGCCAATATGGGTGACGATACGCTTTACTCAGGCACCGTAGGTGCTGCCATGGAAGGCTATTTGTTTGGCATTCCAGCCTTGGCATTTTCTCAAACTGAAAAAGGCTGGGCGCATTTGGACAAAGCCGCTGAATTCGCGAAAAATATGGTGGCGCAATTTGAAGCGGCGCAGCTGATTGGCAAATCGCCTTGGTTGCTGAATGTCAATATCCCCAATCAATCGGCAGATTTCAAGGCCGCAACCTTGTGCCGTTTGGGCAGGCGCCATGCCGCAGAGCCTGTCATTACCCAAATGAGACCGCGCGGCGAAACCATGTACTGGATTGGCAACGCAGGCGAAGCCATGGACGATGGTGAGGGCACCGATTTCCATGCGGCCAAAAATGGGCATGTCACCATCACCCCCTTAAAGGTCGATCTCACAGACCATGACAACGCGGGTTTTTGGGCGCAAAATTTAAGCAAACTCAAAGTGTTGGAGGGCTGATGGCGCAAAGGCCCAGTTTCCCGATCAAGCTAGACAGCAAGACGGCAGTGAAACCTGCCAAGTCTGCCGTGTCGCCATCGGTTGCCATCAACCCGCAAGGTTTAGGCTTGGACTCTAGCGCAGTGCGTCAGCGCATGGTTCAAAAATTGGCTGCGCAGGGCCTGAAAGATCCGATGGTCTTGCATGCAATGGGCACGGTTGAGCGCCATCGCTTTGTAGAAAGCGCTCTGGTCAATCAAGCTTACGAAGACACCAGTCTCCCCATTGGCTTAGGACAAACCATTTCCAAGCCCAATGTCGTAGCGCGCATGATTGAGTTGTTGCGAGAGGGAACCACTGACAAACTCGGGCGAGTTTTAGAAATTGGAACGGGCTGTGGTTATCAAGCGGCCGTTCTGAGTCATGTCGCCACCGAGGTTTACAGCATGGAGCGCCTGAAAGGTTTGCACGAAAAAGCACGTGCCAATTTGAGGCATTTCCGTCTGCCCAATGTGCATCTTTTGTTTGGTGATGGCATGTTAGGTTATCCCAAAGGTGCGCCGTATGCTGCCATCATCTCAGCAGCTGGCGGCGAAAATTTACCTCAAGCTTGGCTTGACCAATTGGCAGTCGGTGGCAGGTTGGTCGCGCCTACAGTCACGGCCAATGGACAACAAGCTTTGATGGTGGTCGATAAAACGGCTCAAGGCTTTAAGCAAAATGTCCTCGAAGCGGTTCACTTTGTCCCTTTAAAATCGGGTATCTCCTGAAGGATTCGGAATGAAACGATTGGACCCCCGTCTTGGTTTGACGGTTCTTTGTCTTATGGCAACTTGTGCGTTGGTGGCTTGTAGCACCAAGCCTCGTGGCCCTATTCCAATTGAAGACCGAGTAGCCGGTCAAAATCCAGTTCGTACGCAGCAACAAAGCCAAGTACAAAGACCAAGCAGCCCTGTGGCTGTTAGCTCGCCGGTCTCCATGGGAAGCACAATGCCTGGCGCTGAAAATGCTGGAAAACCGGGTTATTACGCCGTACGTTCGGGCGACACGCTCACCAAAATTGCACTTGAGCATGGCCAAGCATGGCGCGACATTGCCAGATGGAATGGGCTGGACAACCCCAATTTGATTGAAGTGGATCAAGTATTGCGCGTGGTGCCGCCTTCCATGGATGCCTCAAACAGGGCGGCCGCGGCCAAGCCCGCAGCAACTCCCACCACCAATCCTAGTAGCAACCCCGCTACCAATGCCGTCTCGAATCCATCAGTCAATGCAGCACCTGCTGCTGCGCCTTTGAATGCTGCGACCAACGATGACAACTTGGTCTTTGCATGGCCGCACCCTGGTCAGGTTTTGTCTGGTTTTGATGAAACCAAAAACAAGGGACTCGACTTTGCAGGTAAGGCAGGCGACCCTGTTTTGGCTGCTGCCGATGGCAAAGTTGTTTACGCAGGATCTGGCCTCAGGGGCTATGGCAATTTGGTCATCCTAAAGCACAACAACACGTACCTCACGGCTTATGCGCACAACCAAACTTTGTTGGTCAAAGAAGATCAAACGGTTCAAAAGGGACAACGCATTGCAGAGATGGGCAGTTCCGATGCCGATCGTGTGAAGTTGCATTTTGAAATTCGCAAACAAGGCAAGCCAGTTGATCCCGCCAAATTATTGCCCGCTCGTCCATGAGTAAACAGAACGACACCACGCGAGAAGAACAAACACAAGAAATCATCCTTGGACGTTCTGACTTACCAACCGGATGGCTGCACATTGATGCCCTCGACATGGATGCCCAAGGCATTGCCAGAAGACCCGATGGCAAGGTTGTTTTTGTAGAGGGTGCGTTGCCCTTTGAGATGGTGTCTGTCAATGTGCACCGAAAGAAAAACAATTGGGAGGCGGGCGTTGTCACACACGTTCACCGCGAATCATCACAACGCGTCAAACCCGGTTGCCCACACTTTGGATTGCATGCAGGCGCGTGTGGTGGTTGCAAAATGCAACACTTGGAAGCCAGTGCGCAAGTAGCCATCAAGCAACGCGTACTAGAAGACAATTTGTGGCACTTGGGCAAAGTCAAACCAGAAAATTTATTGCGTCCCATGGAAGGCCCTAGTTGGGGCTATCGATACCGTGCGCGCATGTCGGTTCGCTATGTGCACAAAAAAGGCGAAGTGCTAATTGGTTTTCACGAGCGCAAAAGTCGCTATGTGGCCGACATCAAAACTTGCCGTGTCTTGCCGCCCAATGTCAGCGGCATGCTGATGGCACTTCGCGAACTGATCTTTGGCATGGATGCCCGTGAGACAGTACCGCAAATTGAATTGGCTCAAGGCGATTCTGTGACTGCCTTGGTTCTGAGACATTTGGAGCCTTTAAGCCCTGCCGATCTAGATCGCTTGCGAGCATTTGCGCAGCTTCATGGCGTGCAATGGTGGCTGCAAATCAAAGGCCCGGATACCGTCAAACTGATGGACGAGGGCGGCCCAGTGCTTTCGTATGACCTCCCGGACTTTGGCGTGCACATGCCCTTCAAGCCGACAGATTTCACGCAGGTGAATCCGCACATCAATCGCGTGTTGGTCACACGTGCTTTGCGCTTACTCAAGCCCGAGGCCCACGAGCGTGTGATTGATTGGTTTTGCGGTTTAGGTAACTTCACTTTGCCCATCGCCACCCTGGCCAAGGCAGTGGTGGGCATCGAAGGTTCTGAAACATTGGTGGCCCGATCTCGCGACAACTTTGCGCACAATCAAGCACTTCGTGGCGAGGGCAAGCTTTTAGCACCCACCACCTTCATTGCGAGAAATTTATTTGAGATGACGCCTGAAATGCTGATGGCCGATGGCATTGCAGACAAGTGGTTGATTGACCCGCCAAGAGAGGGTGCCTTTGCTTTGGCCAAATCGATGGCTGAATTGCATGAAAACGCTGAACTTCGAGGTACCTGGACGTTTCCTAAACGCATTGTGTATGTCAGTTGTAACCCAGCCACCTTGGCCCGAGATGCTGGCCTTTTGGTTCACAGGGCGGGCTACCGTTGTCTGAGTGCAGGCGTGGTCAATATGTTTGCGCACACCGCCCATGTCGAGAGCATGGCTGTGTTTGAGCGCATCGAATCCGCATAAAAAAAGCACCTGAGTTTTTCAACTCAGATGCTTTTGGGAATGCTGAAGCAGGAGAATTATTCGCGGTCACCGCCCATGATGCCCAACAAAGCCAACAAGCTTTGGAACACATTGAACAGGTCCATGTACAGCATGAGTGTGGCGCTGATGTAGTTGGTTTCGCCGCCATCCAAAATTTGTTTCAGGTCATACAGCATGTAGGCACTGAAAATGCCGATGGCAGCCACGGACAAAGCCATCATGCCGGCTGTAGAGCCTACAAACACGTTGACAATGCCACCCACCATCAGGACCAAAGCGCCGACAAACAGCCATTTGCCCATGCCGGACAAGTCGCGTTTGATGACGCTGGCCAAGCTGGCCATGACAGCAAACACGCCCGCTGTACCTGCGAAGGCGGTCATGATGAGATCAGGGCCATTTTTAAAGCCCAAAACCATGGCGATTAAGCGTGACAGCATCAGGCCCATGAAGAAGGTAAAGGCCAGCAAAACCAAAACGCCTGTGGAGGAGTGCTTGGTCTTTTCAATGGCGTACATAAAGCCAATGGCACCGCCGATGAAGAGGATCAAGCCGAGACCACCACCCATTTTTTGAGTAATGCCAGTAGAAACGCCTAACCAGGCGCCTAAAACGGTTGGCAACAGGCTGAGGGCCAACAGCCAATAGGTGTTGCGCATGACCTTGTTGCGCTCAGCGGGTGTACTGGCAACGCCACCCCAGCTGGGTTGTTGTACGGTTTGAAGATCGCTCATGTGTGAACTCCTGAAAAGACACCCGTTATCGGGTAGGCAAATTGTAGGGCTTGTAACCCGAAATACCCTATTTGCCAAACTTTTCAGGGTCTTTTGTGTAGTGACTTTGACGTCACTAATGATGTTTCTGGGCTGAGATATGCTTACGCTTTTTTGACCGATAAGCCCTTCACCATGAAAACTCAAGCCACCCTCGAATTGTCAGACGTTCAAGCCATTGCCGCTGCCGCGCAAGCAGAAGCCCAAAAAAACAACTGGGCCGTTAGCATTGCCGTTGTGGATGCCGGCGGCCATTTGTTGCACTTCCAGCGTTTGGATGGCGCAGCACCTATTTCTTCACACATTGCACCCGCCAAAGCCAAAACAGCAGCGCTTGGCCAACGGGAAAGCAAAATTTATGAAGATGTCATCAATGGCGGTCGCTATTCTTTCTTGTCTGCGCCCACCATTGAGGGCATGCTAGAAGGTGGTGTACCCATTATGAAAGACGGCGCATGCATTGGCGCCGTGGGCGTGAGTGGCGTTAAATCCACCGAAGATGCTCAGATTGCCAAGGCGGGCATTGCCGCCATTGGCCTCTGAGTTCTATCAAAGTTTGACTCAAACTTAATTCAATACAAATCCAGCACAGCACCTTTGCTGGCGCTGGATGCGTTGAAAGCAAACTTGGCTTGTACACCCCGTGTGTAGCGGGGTGCAGGTGCTTTCCAATTTACGCGGCGCTTTGCAATCTCTGCTTCTGGCACGTTCAATTCCAAGATCAATTTGTGCGCATCGATGGTGATCGAGTCACCTTCATGGACGAACGCAATGGTGCCACCAGCTGCTGCTTCTGGCGCGACGTGGCCCACGACCATGCCCCAAGTGCCGCCAGAGAAACGGCCATCGGTAATGAGGCCGACGCTTTCACCCAATCCTGCGCCAATGAGCGCGCCTGTGGGCGCCAACATTTCTGGCATGCCAGGACCCCCTTTGGGACCCAAGTAGCGCAAGACCATGACATCGCCTGCTTTGATTTTGCCGTCCAAAATGGCTTGCAACGCAGACTGCTCGTCGTCAAACACGCGGGCTGGTCCCGTGATGACGGGGTTTTTGAGACCCGTAATTTTGGCCACAGCACCTTCGGGTGACAGATTGCCCTTGAGAATGGCCAAGTGACCTTCCGCGTACATGGGGTTGTCGATGGGGCGAATGACATGTTGGTCGGCGCGGGGCGCGTCAGGAATGTCTTTCAAGTTTTCGGCCACGGTTTTGCCAGTAATGGTCATGCAATCGCCGTGCAATAAGCCAGCTTTCAACAAGACTTTCATCACTTGGGGGATGCCGCCAGCGCGGTGCAAGTCCACGGCCAAATACTGTCCGCTAGGCTTGAGGTCGCAAATGACGGGAATCTTCTTGCGCATGCGCTCAAAGTCGTCAATGGTCCAATCAACGCCAGCTGTGTGCGCGATGGCCAGATAGTGCAAAACTGCGTTGGTGGAGCCGCCTGTGGCCATGATGACAGCCACTGCGTTTTCAATCGATTTTTTGGTCACGATGTCGCGTGGCTTGAGATCGTTTTTGATGGCTTCCAATAAAACTTTGGCCGACTCTTTGGCTGAATTTTGGGTCTCATCATGGGGATTGGCCATGGTAGAGGAGTAGGGGAGTGACATGCCCAAAGCTTCAAACGAAGAGGACATGGTGTTGGCTGTGTACATGCCGCCACAAGAGCCAGTTCCTGGGATGGCGCGTTTTTCAATTTCTTTCAAATCAAAGTCGCTCAAATTGCCAGCGGCGTTTTGACCGACGGCTTCAAAAACGCTCACGATGTTCAGGTCTTTGCCTTGATAACGTCCTGGCAAGATGGTGCCGCCATAGACATAGATCGCGGGGACATTGGCCCGCAAAATGCCCATCATGCCGCCAGGCATGTTTTTGTCGCAACCGCCCACCACCAAGACGCCATCCATCCATTGGCCCTGGACACAGGTTTCAATGCAATCAGAAATGACCTCACGACTGACCAGGGAATACTTCATGCCTTCAGTGCCCATGGCCATGCCATCGGAAATGGTCGGTGTGCCAAAAATTTGGGCATTCCCACCGGCTTCTTCAATGCCTTGTACCGCTGCATCGGCCAGTTTTTGCAAGCCACTGTTGCAAGGGGTAATGGTGCTATGGCCATTGGCAACGCCCACCATGGGCTTGACGAAATCACCTTCTTCGTAGCCCATGGCGTAATACATAGAGCGGTTGGGTGCCCTGGATTTGCCTTGGGTGATGTTGGCGCTACGGCGGTTGCTGGGGGTAGCGGGTTGAATAGGGATGATCTTGTCGCTCATGATGTGTCTTTAGATTGAGGGTGGCTGGGTCTTGCACCCAGACCAAATGGGTGCACAAGTGGCATTCTAAGTGACCTCTTGAAGCCCCTTTGGAATTGGGGAACACGCTATAGGCACATCCATGCACAACAAGGCACAATCCCCACCATGCTGATGCACCCTCAAATTAATCCAGTCGCACTCCAGTTGGGACCCATTGCGGTTCACTGGTATGGATTGACCTATTTGGCAGCCTTTGCCTTGTTTTACTTTTTGGCCACTCGCCGCCTGTCTCATTTGCCCTATGCCCGCTTGACGCACTGGCAGGTCAAGGACGTTGAAGACATTTTGTTTGCGGGTGTTTTGGGCGTCGTTTTGGGGGGGCGATTGGGCTACTGCCTGTTTTATCAGCCGGCCTATTATTTTTCCCATCCGCTTGAGATGGCCTATGTTTGGCAGGGCGGCATGAGTTTTCACGGCGGTTTGCTGGGCGTCATGGCGGCCATGGTTTGGTTCGCGAAAACACGGCACCGCCCCTTTTTCCAGGTCATGGACTTTGTGGCGCCTTGCGTACCTACGGGTTTGGCTGCAGGTCGTATCGGCAATTTCATCAACGGCGAATTGTGGGGCCGCCAAGCGGACGCAGATTTGCCTTGGGGGATGGTTTTCAGGGGCGGTGGCGATTTTCCTCGGCATCCGTCCCAGATCTATCAATTTCTGCTGGAAGGCCTTTTGTTGTTTGTGCTGCTGTGGTGGTTTGCCCGCAAAGACAGGCCCATGGGCCAAGTGTCAGCCGTGTTCTTGATCGGATATGGCAGCTTGAGATTTGTCGCCGAATTTTTCAGAGAGCCAGACGCTCATTTGGGCTTGTTGTCGATGGGTTTGAGCATGGGGCAGTGGTTGTGTGTGCCCATGGTATTGATAGGGGTGTTTTTGTATGTCACGGTGAACAGGCCTAAGAACGCTTGATTTGTGAAGAAGCTTGGTGGCCATTGGTTGCATTGGCGCTTTATTTTTTTATATAAAAGGAGACAAGTATGAAATTTTCAATTCATGGCATTCAGCGCCGTTCCCTGCTGCAATGGGCCGCAGCCAGTTCTGCCGCACCTTTGTTACCAGCGATGGCGCAAGCCAATTGGCCGACAAAGCCAGTCACCATGGTGGTGCCATTTCCTGCGGGTGGAGGTACCGACGCCTTTGCCAGACCCTTGTCAGCTATTTTTTCAAAACAGACCGGCAAACAACTCATCATTGACAACCGAGGGGGTGCAGGGGGAACATTGGGTGCGGGTGTTGCGGCCAAGTCGGCCCCCGATGGGTACAACTTTTTGATGGGCGCAGTGCATCACACCATTGCACCCAGCATGTATCCCAAACTGGACTACGATTTAGAGCGAGATTTAGTGCCTGTCATTTTGGTGGCTGCTGTCCCTCAAGTCTTGGTGGTCAATCCCAAGAAAGTGCCCGCCAACACGGTCAAAGAGTTCTTAGATTTTGTCAAGAAAAATCCTGGTCGTTTGAACTATGGCTCGGCTGGTAGCGGCACATCGCATCACTTGGCGGGTGAATTGTTCAAGCTGCAAACACAAACCTTTATCACGCACATTCCTTACCGTGGTGCGGGCCCTGCATTGCAAGATTTGATTGCAGGCAATGTCGACATGATGTTTGATGGCTTGGGTTCCTCAGCCGCACACATCAAGGGCGGGAGAATCAAAGCTTTGATGGTCTCGGGTAGCAAGCGCAACCCTGCATTCCCCGATGTGCCATGCTCTTCTGAAGTGGGCCTGCCCGATTACACGGTCAGCACTTGGTACGGCGTTTGGGCGCCCAAAGGCATCCCTGCAGATGCCCAAGCGCGTGCCACCGATGAAATTCGCAAGGCTTGTCAAACCGACGAAGCCAAAGCGATTTGGACGGCGCAAGGTGCCGAATTCCCCAATTTGGCGGGCGCACAATTTGATGCATTCATCAAAACCGAATTGCGTAAATGGAGCCAGGTGGTGAAAGCCTCTGGCGCAAAACTGGATTGAAGATGGCCCAAGAGAATTTGTTTGCAGCGCTGCGAGCTGCTTTTCCTGCAAACTTAGATTCAGTTGCAGTTGAAACCGACCAAGGACTGAACTACACATGGCGTGATTTAGATCGGGCCAGTGCCATGATGGCCAACTTGCTCGACAGCTTGAAACTGCCAAAAGGCAGCCGCATCGCTGTCCAAGTTGAAAAGTCAGTTGAAGCCATGGTGCTTTATTTGGCAACGCTGCGAGCAGGCTATGTGTTTCTGCCTTTGAATACGGCCTATCAAAGTGCAGAAATTGAATACTTCATCGGCAATGCCGAGCCTGCTGTGGTGGTCTGTTCAAGTGCTAATTTTGGGTGGGTCAGCAAAATCGCATTCAAGTCAGGCACTCAGCATGTGTTCACCTTGAATGATGACCGAACTGGCACCTTGCTAGAGCGTGCTGTCCATCACAAAGAGACACACAAAATTGCTGTCAAAAATGCTGACGACTTGGCTGCCATTTTGTACACCAGTGGCACAACAGGTCGCAGCAAGGGCGCCATGCTGACGCATGGCAACATGCTGAGCAATGCCAAAACACTCCAAACGTATTGGGGCTGGAAAAAAGGCGATGTGCTGATTCACGCCTTGCCTATTTTTCATGTGCATGGTTTGTTTGTGGCCATTCATGGAGCGCTCATCAATGGCAGCAAGATGATTTGGCTTGCCAAGTTCGACCCCAAGTTTGTGATTACCAAAATGCCCGAGGCGACGGTGTTCATGGGTGTGCCGACGCTTTATGTGCGCATGCTTCAAGAGCCATCGCTTAGCAAAGAATCTGCGCGAAATATGCGTCTGTTCATTGCTGGCTCTGCGCCTTTGTTAATTGAAACTTTCAATGAGTGGCAAATGCGAACGGGGCATACCATTTTGGAGCGATACGGCATGAGTGAAACCGTCATGCTGACCTCCAATCCATATGCGGCTGACAAGCGCCATGGTGGCCAGTCTGAGCGGCGTGGAGGCACCGTTGGCTTTCCTTTGCCTGGGGTGAAGCTGCGCGTTCAAGGTGATGATGGCAAGGCATTGCCTGTTGGCGAAATTGGCAATATCCAGGTGAAGGGCCCGAATGTCTTTCAAGCTTATTGGCGCATGCCCGAGAAAACAAAAGAAGAATTTACTGCAGACGGTTTTTTTAAAACAGGCGATGTTGGAAAATATGACGAGCGTGGCTATGTCACCATCGTTGGGCGAAGCAAAGATCTCATCATCAGTGGCGGTTACAACGTGTACCCTGCTGAAATTGAGGGCTACATCAATGAAATGCCAGGCGTCGCAGAAAGCGCACTCGTGGGTGTTCCTCATCCAGATTTTGGCGAGGTGGGTGTGGCCATCGTCATTGCCAAACCTGGCGCGCAATTGAATGCCGATGCCATTGTTGCCACACTGAAATCACAGTTGGCCAACTTCAAAATACCCAAGAAGTGTTTCGTGGTAGCTGAACTACCTCGAAACACCATGGGCAAAGTTCAGAAAAATTTATTGCGCGATCAGCACAAAAATTTATTCTCAGCGTAATACCAACACGGGGACATGACAGTGCGTTAGCACTTGTTGTGTCTCACTGCCCAGCAACAATCGTTTGATGCCCTTGCGGCCGTGTGAGGCCATCACCACCAAGTCAGCTTTTTGTTTTTTGGCAGCGGCAATGATGGCGTCAGACACGACATCGGAGCGGCTGACCACGGCTTTGGCCTTGACGCCTTTTGCCTCTGCCATTTTTTTGACGATGTCGACGGCTGCTTGCGCATCGTTGGCCCATTGAGCCTCTATTCGAGCCACATCTTTGGCGTTCATTGGGATGCTGCCTTCAAAGTAAGCCATGGGGTAACGCGGAACCACCTTCAATGCGACCAGTTCAGCGCCGCAGGTGGCTGCCAAGCCAATGGCGTCTACCACGGCTTTTTTTGAAAGTGCAGAGCCGTCAGTGGCCACAAGAATTCGTTTGTACATGGTGTGCTCCTTTGATGAATGAGTCACTCAAGCTTAAGACTCTGAATTTCACACACCTTGATCTGGATCAAGTTTTATGCAGGCGGGCTGCCTTATCTTCAAGCCATGCCGAATCAAGCATTTCTTTCAGACGCAGACGTAGAGTTAGAAGCAGACTCTCTAGCATCCAACTGGTCATTGCTTGACCACGTTCAGGAGTGGTCTGATTTCAGTCTGCCGAATCCGCAGCGTGCACATGAGTGGACTTCCAGCGTGGTTTTCCAGGGTATGCATTGCGCGGCCTGTGCCATCAACATCGAAGAAGCTTTGCTGTCTGTACCCGGCGTCAAGTCCGCACAAATCAGTGCTGCCAGTCACCGGGGCAGGGTGGTGTGGTCCGACAATCAAACACAACCCTCGGATTGGATGAAGGCCGTTGCCAAGTTGGGTTATCGCACCGTACCCGCCAACGATGCGTTGGCCAACGAAATTAGACGAGAAGACGCTCGAAAAATGCTGTGGCGTCTGGGCGTTGCGGGCCTTTGCATGATGCAAGTCATGATGTATGCCACCCCTGTTTACTTCAGTGAGCCGAACGACATGGCGCCAGACATGGTGCAGCTACTTCGCTGGGCATCTTGGGTTCTGTCTTTGCCTGTTTTGTTTTTTTCATGCATGCCGTTCTTCAAAGCTGCGTTGCATGACTTGAAGCAAAGAAAAATCAGCATGGACTTGCCCGTCACCATTGGCATGCTGGTGACTTTTGTGGTGAGTACATTGGGTACTTTTGAACCCAAGGGGCCCTTTGGTGAGGAAGTTTATTTTGACTCGTTCACCATGTTTGTTTTTTTCTTGCTCACAGGCAGATGGTTAGAACTCAGGTTGCGTGACAAAACGGCTGGGGCACTTGAGGCAGTTATGAACCGATTGCCCGATGCCGTTCATCGGAAAAATTCAGAAGGTCAATGGGAAGTGACCACCTTGCGACATTTGCGCTTGCAAGATGTGATTCAAGTGCGATCAGGCGAAGCATTTGCAGCCGATGCACAAATTGTCCATGGTGAAACGCAAGTAGACGAAGCGCTTTTGACTGGGGAATCCAGGCCCCTTGCAAGAGGCGTTGGAGAGCAAGTCATGGCCGGCAGTATGAATTTGACAGCCACGGTTCAAGCCAAAGTGATTGCGCTAGGCCAAAAAACTCGATTTGGTCAAATGGTGGCCCTCATGGAAAGCGCCTCTGTCTCAAAGCCCAGTATGGCTTTGTTGGCAGATCGCGTGGCCAAACCTTTCTTATGGGCGGTATTGATCATGGCGGCACTGGCTGCCGCGTGGGGTTGGCAAAGCAGTCCCTCACATGCCTTGATGGTGGCCGTATCGGTGCTCATTGTTACGTGTCCTTGCGCTTTGTCCTTGGCGACGCCAGCCGCCATGTTGTCTGCAGCGGGTGCGCTTGCCAGAGCGGGTGTGATGTTGCGAAGCCTTCAAGCCTTGCAAAGTTTGGCCAAAGTTGACACAGTTATTTTTGACAAAACCGGTACGCTGACCAACGAAGACTTCAGCTTGCAAAACATCACAACGAGGTCTGACGTGTCGGCGGTGCAAGCCTTGGCTTGGGCTGCCGCTTTGGCGCAGCATTCTTTGCATCCTGTTTCTCGCGCTTTGGTTCGTTCCCAAACATCTTTGGAAAATAAATCCTTCCATTTAGAAAACATCAAAGAATTTGCAGGGCAGGGCGTGCAGGCTACTTTACGGATTGCATCAGCAGGTCAGAGTTCTGAAATTAGAAAAGAATTGCGTTTAGGTTCGAGTTCATTTTGTGGTTTGCCACCGGTCTCCGTTGATGTTCTGCAGACCTGCTTGAGCGATCAAGATGGGTGGTTGGCAACCTTTGAATTTGACGAAACACCTCGACAAGAAGCCATGGGGACTTTGCGCACCTTGGAGGCCATGGGTTTGCGCATTCGTATTTTGTCGGGTGATGGTCAAGCCTCTGTCTCTCGGCTTGCGTCTGTCTTACAAATCGACAGCGCCATGGGTGCATGTTCTCCAGAAGAAAAACTCAAACAAGTCAAGCTTGAACAAGCTGCTGGGCACCGCGTCGCCATGGTTGGCGATGGCCTCAATGATGGCCCTGTGTTAGCGGGTGCCGATGTGTCCTTTGCTTTGGGTCAAGCCTTGCCACTGGCGCAGTCCAAGGCGGACTTTGTGTTCATGGCCAGTGATTTGAAGCCCTTGGTGGCCACCTTTCTTTTAAGTCGAAAAACATTGCAAGTGGTTCGTCAAAACCTGGCTTGGGCGGCCATTTACAACTTTTCTTGCGTGCCGCTGGCCATGCTGGGTTATTTGCCCGCTTGGTTGGCAGGTTTGGGAATGGCATGCAGTTCATTGGGCGTGGTGTTGAACGCCATGCGTTTGTCTCAAGCTATTCAGTACCAAGCAGAAGGGAGCGCTTGATGGACATCCTTTATTTGTTGGTGCCATTGTCAGTGGCCTTGGTGTTTTTCATCTTGGCCGGTCTGTGGTGGGCCGTGAATCGCGGACAGTTTGAAGACATTGAAGCAGAAGGTGAGCGGATTCTTCGGAATGATTGACTTAAGTCAATGCGAACTTGTGTCCGACTTGAGAAACTCTGTTTGTAATTTTTGAAGAGGTGAAAATGAAATTTGCCAATGCACAGGCAACTGTCTACAGCGATACCGTTGTTAGGCAGTTTGCCATCATGACAGTGGTGTGGGGTGTGGTGGGCATGCTGGTCGGTGTGATCATTGCGGCTCAACTCACGTGGCCAGAACTCAACTTTGGCATTCCTTGGCTCAGTTATGGTCGCTTGCGCCCCTTACATACCAACGCTGTCATTTTTGCGTTCGGTGGATGTGGTTTGTTTGCCTCGGCCTACTACGTGGTTCAAAGAACTTGCCATGTCCGGTTGTTTGCTGAAAAGTTAGCGGCTTTCACCTTCTGGGGTTGGCAGTTGGTCATTGTGTTGGCCGCCATTACGCTGCCCTTGGGCTACACCAGCGGCAAAGAATATGCTGAACTGGAATGGCCTATCGACATTTTGATTACCTTGGTTTGGGTGTCATTTGCTGTTGTATTTTTTGGCACCGTTGGCACGCGCAAGGTGAGGCACATCTATGTGGCCAACTGGTTCTTCGGTGCTTTCATCATTGCGGTGGCCTTGTTGCATTTGGTCAACAGTGCGGCCATGCCCGTGGGTCTCATGAAGTCTTACTCAGCTTATGCAGGTGTTCAAGATGCCATGGTGCAGTGGTGGTATGGTCACAATGCCGTTGGCTTCTTCTTGACAGCAGGGTTCTTGGGCATGATGTACTACTTCATTCCCAAGCAAGCTGAAAGACCTGTCTACAGTTACCGGCTGTCCATTGTTCACTTTTGGGCACTCATTTTCACGTACATGTGGGCGGGCCCTCACCACTTGCACTACACCGCTTTGCCTGATTGGACGCAGTCTTTGGGCATGGTGTTCTCGCTCATTTTGTTGGCACCTAGCTGGGGCGGCATGATCAATGGCGTGATGACGCTGTCGGGTGCATGGCACAAGCTTCGCGATGACCCTGTGTTACGTTTCCTGATTGTGTCATTGTCCTTTTATGGCATGTCCACTTTTGAAGGCCCCATGATGTCCATCAAAACAGTCAATGCTTTGTCGCATTACACCGACTGGACAGTTGGCCATGTGCACTCGGGTGCATTGGGTTGGGTCGGTTTGGTCACGATGGGCACCATGTACTACTTGATTCCACGTTTGTTTGGTCAAAAGAAGATGTACAGCGTCAAAGCCATTGAAGCCCACTTCTGGGTTGCCACCATTGGCATTGTCATTTACATCGCTGCCATGTGGATTGCTGGCGTCATGCAAGGCTTGATGTGGCGCTCTGTGAATGCCGACGGCACCTTGACATACACCTTTGTTGAGTCTGTGAAATCCACATTTCCGTTTTATGTCCTGCGTTTGTTGGGTGGCTTGTTGTACCTGGCAGGTATGTTGATCATGTTGTGGAATACCTTGAAAACAGCCACGCAAGGTCGCGCTGTCGACGTGCAAATTCCAACTGCAGCCGTCTCGCACGCCTGAGCGCATAGGAGAAAAATCAGATGTCTAATGCTTCAAAATCCGGCGGCTTGTCCCACGAGAAAATTGAAACCAACAACTTCCTCATGATCGTTTTGATTCTGGTGGTCTTGTTGTTTGGTGGTTTGGTTGAGATCGTCCCCTTGTTTTTTCAAAAATCAACGACTGAGCCAGTCCCCGGCCTAAAGCCCTACACAGCTTTGCAAGTGGCTGGACGCGACATTTATGTGCGCGAAGGTTGCTACAACTGTCACTCTCAAATGATTCGTCCCTTCCGCGCTGAAACTCTGCGCTACGGCCCTTACTCAGTCGCAGGCGAGTTCGTGTATGACCACCCATTTCAATGGGGTAGCAAGCGCACTGGCCCAGACTTGGCGCGAGTGGGTGGCAAGTACTCTGACGACTGGCACCGAATCCATTTGATCAATCCACGCGATGTGGTCCCTGAATCCAATATGCCATCTTATCCATGGCTTGAAAAAACGGCTGTGGAGGGTGCCAGTTTGCCTGCACACATGAATGGATTGCGCAAATTGGGAGCCCCCTACAGCGACGAAGAAATTGCCAAAGCCACTGCAGACGTACAAGGCAAAACTGAATTAGATGCGCTCATTGCCTATTTGCAAGGCATGGGCATTCATCGTCAATAAAGGGAGCGCAATCATGGATGTCAATACGCTTAGATCGGCAGTGACTGTGGTGACCTTCATCCTGTTTCTCGGGATCGTGGTGTGGACCTTGTCTAAGCGGCGTTCAGCCGATTTTGAAGAGGCTGCTAACTTGCCTTTTCAAAAAGAAGACTGAACGACCCAGATCAACCAATAGAAAGAGAATTTGAAATGAGTGACTTCACAAGCAATTTCTGGTCTTTGTATGTGGCCGGCATTGCGTTGTTTGGTATTGTGGCTTGTTTACTTTTACTGTACTTCAGCGGTAAAGCCAAGGCCATGACCGACAGCGACAACACCACGGGTCATGTATGGGATGGCGACTTGCGTGAGATGAACAATCCGCTGCCCCGTTGGTGGGTGGGTTTATTTTTGATCACCATCGTATTTGCATTGGCTTATTTGGCGTTGTATCCAGGTTTGGGAAACAGTGCCGGCAAATTGAATTGGTCTTCGAGTGAGCAATACAACGCTGAGATGGCCAAAGCCAATCAAGCATTAGAGCCTTTGTATGCCAAGTACGCATCCATGGCGCCACAAGATGTCGCCAAAGATCCCCAAGCCATGGCGATTGGCGATCGTTTGTTCATGAACAACTGCGCGCAATGCCATGGCTCTGACGCTCGCGGTAGCAAAGGCTTCCCCAATTTGACGGATCGCGATTGGTTACATGGCGGCTCACCTGAAAAAATCAATGAAACCTTGGTCAATGGCCGAAATGGACTGATGCCACCGATGGCTGCGGCAGTAGGAAGCCCAGAAGACGTTCGAAATTTGGCGCACTTTGTGTTGAGCTTGTCCAACAGCCCGCACGATTCCTTGCGTGCTTCTTTGGGTAAATCAAAGTTTGGCGCTTGCGCAGCTTGCCATGGCGGTGATGGCAAGGGCAATCAAGCCTTGGGTGCACCTAACCTGACGGATGACATATGGTTGCACGGGTGGGGTGAAAACGCCGTTGTGTCAATGATCACCAATGGCAAGGTTAACCAAATGCCCGCGCAAGCAGGCAAGCTGACAGATGCCCAGTTGCATGTGCTTGCGTCGTATGTCTGGGGTTTGTCAAACAACCCTGTCAAAGTCGTCGCCAAATAATTTGAGTGAATCGTTTTGGACACATCTGATCAGTCTTCAAAATCAGACAAAGGCACGCGTAAGTTCATTCCGATTGTCCCTTTGCCACAAGGCGGCGCTACTGAAACCGCAGAAGAAGGGCGTTGGGGTGAACTTTATCAAGCGCACCAAAAAATTTATCCCCGAAGCGTCCAAGGCATTTTTGCCAAATGGCGTTGGGGATTTGTTTTTTTCACGCAAATTATTTTCTACTGTCTGCCTTGGTTAGAGTGGGGTCAGCGTCAGGCTGTCTTGTTTGATTTGGGTGCCCGACGTTTTTACATCTTTGGCATTGTTCTTTATCCACAAGACTTTATTTATTTAACGGGTTTACTCGTTATATCGGCATTCTCTTTGTTCTTATTTACCGCCATTGCTGGACGCTTGTGGTGTGGTTATGCCTGCCCGCAAACGGTTTACAGCGAAATCTTTATTTGGATTGAGCGAAAGGTGGAAGGCGAAAGAACTGCGCGCATGCGTCTTGATTCAGACAGTATGTCACTCGAGAAGTTGGTCAAGAAATGGTACAAACATTTAATCTGGCTAGGTTTCTCAATTTGGACAGGATTTACCTTTGTAGGCTATTTCACCCCCATACGCGAATTGGGCATGGAATTCTTCTTGGGCAATATGTCATCTTGGGAAGTTTTCTGGGTGTTCTTCTATGGACTGGCCACCTATGGCAATGCTGGGTTCATGCGTGAGCAAGTTTGCAAGTACATGTGTCCCTATGCGCGTTTTCAGAGCGCGATGTTTGACAAAGACACGCTCATTGTGTCCTACGATTCTGAGAGGGGTGAGCCCAGAGGTTCGCGCTCTAAAAGTGCGGATGTGGCTGCGCTCAACCTGGGCGCCTGTGTCGATTGCAGCTTGTGTGTTCAAGTTTGCCCAACTGGTATCGATATTCGAAAAGGACTTCAATACGAATGCATCGGCTGTGGTGCGTGTGCTGACGTTTGCGATACGGTGATGGACAAACTTGGCTATCCCCGCGGTTTGGTGAAGTATTCCACCCAGCATGCCATGCAGAATCATTGGACTACCGCGCAAACCTTAAGGCATGTCTTCCGACCCCGCGTTCTCATCTATACCGGCATCTTGTTGTTGGTCATTGCCTTGTTGTTAGGCAGTTTATTAACCCGAACGTCGTTCAAAGTCGATGTTGTACGCGACCGTGCTTCATTGGCGCGCATTGTCAGTGGTGGCTTGATTGAAAACGTTTATCGCTTACAAATTATGAATGCTGCCGAAAAAAGACAGCATTTCAAAGTGACGGCAGAGGGAATGTACGATTTAAAAGTACTGGCAGATTCAGAAGATTTGGTTGTGGAGTCAACCCAATCAAGATGGGTTTCCGTTCGACTTCAAGTGCCATACGATTCAGCCATGCCAGGGTCATACCCCGTGCGATTCAGCATAGAAACGGCTAATGGCGATGAATCTGTTCACGAAAAATTAGAAGAAAAATCTGTGTTTTTAATGCCGCGCTAAACATCACCAACGCGATATCGAGAAAGAAGAAAGAATCAATGATGCGTACAAATACCTTTTCTCATTTAGACAAAATCAATGCCAAACCTTGGTGGTCTTTCGGCATGGTTTGGATGATCATTGCGGGCCCTGCCTTGGTGGTTGTTGCCGCTTTCATCACGCTCTATTTGGCAATCACCATTCCCGATCCTGTGTTGCCAATAGAGGCTCTCAATCCGAGGCATGCCATTCAAAACCAAAGCCAGATGGATGCAGCCATGGCACCTGCCATTCAGGCGCGCAATCATGCAGCCACGGGGCAAGTTCCGGTTCCAAAACGCTAACGATCAGAATTTCATTTTGATGTAACAAATTCCTCTTGGGAGAGAAACATGCTGGCTCAAAGACTGATGTGGATTATTTGGCCTGCCTTTTTGGTGGCGGGTTTGATTGAGTTGGTGGTGTTTGGCATGTTCGATCCGGACGATATGCAGTGGTTTGGGCAGCAAATGCCGTTGTCAAGACAAGGCGTATACACCGTGTCGTTTTTTGTCTTCTGGGCATTGACCATTGTGTCCAGTAGCCTGACAACCTTGCTGTCTATGTCGCCTTTTGAAGTAAACCGTTGCCCAGTATCTGTCGACCAACGCCCCCCTAATTGCACTCAGGGGGTGAAAGACTCAAGTGGTGGTGGCTGCTGTTAGAGCGTCAATGGTTTCAGTCTCAATGGCACTGAGGCTGAGAATTGACCATTCTTTGCAGTGCTTCAGGATCTAGAATTTTGACGTGACGCTGTTTCACTTCCACGATGCCATCGTCTACAAATTTGGAAAAAGTGCGACTGACAGTCTCGAGTTTGAGCCCCAGGTAGCTGCCGATTTCTTCGCGGGTCATGCGCAATATCAATTCAGATTGAGAGAATCCGCGAGAGTGCAGACGCTGTACCAAGTTCAATAAGAAAGCAGCCAATCGTTCTTCGGCACGCATACTGCCTAGCAGCAGCATGACGCCATGTTCACGCACAATTTCTCGGCTCATGATTTTGTGCACATGGTGTTGCAGGGCCGTGACTTCGCGTGAAATTTCTTCAATGCGGTCGAAGGGCATGACGCAAACTTCTGCGTCTTCTAAAGCAACAGCGTCGCACGTGTGTTGATCGTTAACGATGCCATCCAAACCAATAATTTCACCGGCCATTTGAAACCCAGTCACTTGGTCTCGGCCATCTTCAGAGGCTAGGCAAGTTTTGAAAAAGCCTGTACGAATGGCGTACAGCGATGTGAATTTATCGCCATTGCTAAACAGTGTGCTGCCTCGTTTAATTTTGCGGCGGGTGGCAACAACCTCATCCAAACGTTCTAGGTCATTTTCAGACAGGCCCATGGGCATGCAGAGTTCGCGTAAGTTGCAGTTAGAGCATGCGACTTTGATGGTTTCGGGTTTCATGGCGTTCTCGATTTAGAAAATTGACATTGCGACAAGTCAAGTCATTAGCTTATACCTACTTGGCGGGTTTGATTCATCGCAAGCTTTTCTAAAACTCTTTTTGAGGCATTGATTCACAAAAATTTGATTTAGGTCAAGTTTAAGCGACTGCCGCGAAGGCACATTAATCAAAACCTAAAAATTAGACAGTCTTTGGAATTTTCGCATGTCCTTTTTGACGCCAGACTTACTGACCCGCTTTGATGTACCAGGGCCCCGTTACACCTCGTACCCAACAGCAGATCGTTTTGTAGAAGCTTTTTCTCAAACCGATCTGCTTCAAGCGCTGGAATTGCGCCATCAAGTGATGGGGCAAAAGAACAGGCCATTGTCTATTTATGTTCACATTCCTTTTTGTGAGTCACTTTGTTACTACTGTGCCTGTAACAAAATCATCACCAAGCACCACGAAAAAGCGGTACCTTACTTGCGCTATTTGGCCAAAGAAATCGATTTGTACACAGCTTCAATCGGAATAGGGCAGGCCGTCAGCCAATTGCATCTTGGCGGCGGAACCCCCACTTTCCTAAGCAACGATGAATTGCGTGAATTGATGTTGATGCTGAAGCGCAATTTTGGTTTTGTAGCAGGTGGAGAATATTCAGTGGAGGTCGATCCACGCACGGTCAATGAAGAGCGCTTGTCTTTGCTTTTGGAGTTGGGCTTCAATCGCTTGAGTTTTGGTGTGCAAGACTTTGATCCAGAAGTGCAAAAAGCGGTTCATCGGGTTCAGCCCGCCACTCAGGTTTTTGATCTGGTGGCTTCTGCGCGCAAAATGGGATTCGAATCGATCAACATGGATTTGATCTATGGCTTGCCTAAGCAAACCCCTGAATCATTTGATCGCACCCTGATGCAAGTGAATGAAATACGCCCTGATCGCATTGCGCTGTATGCCTACGCGCATCTGCCGGAGCGCTTCAAACCGCAGCGACGCATTCTCGCCTCTGACTTGCCTGTGCCCTCCAGCAAAATCGCCATGCTGTCGCGGTCGGTAGACGCCTTGATGAATGCAGGCTATGTGTATGTGGGGATGGACCACTTTGCCTTGCCTGAAGATGCATTGGCAGTGGCCAAACGTCAGGGCCGCTTGCACCGTAACTTTCAAGGTTACAGCACCCAACCCGATTGCGATTTAATTGGTTTGGGCGTATCGGCCATTGGACGTATGGGAGGCACATACAGTCAAAACGCAAAGACCATGGAAGAGTACGTGGACATGCTGGACAATGGTCAATTGCCCATTGTCAAAGGCTTGGCCTTGAGCCGAGACGACCTCATTCGACGTGCATGGATCATGGCCATCATGTGTCAGGGGCAAGTTCAGTACGATGCCTTCAACGAAGCTTGGCTGATTGATGCAAAAAAGTATTTTGCGCCGGAGCTCACGCAACTTGAGGCCTTGCAAACGCAAGGCTTGGTTACTTTGTCGAACAATGGATTGCAAGTGACCAACATGGGTTGGTATTTTGTGAGGGGTGTTGCCATGGTTTTTGACAAATATTTGCAAGCCGACCGCCATAGAACCCGATTTTCTAAAATTATTTAATGGCCATGCAGACGTCTTTGGCCCTTACAGCACTGGTCATGGGATTGGCGGGTGGCCCGCATTGTGTGGCCATGTGCGGTGCAGCCTGTGCGGGCATTGGGCAAGTGGCGGGCAATCGGCAAAATACAGCGCTTTTGTCGTTTCAAGCAGGGCGATGGTTAGGCTACAGCGTGATGGGTGGACTGGCCGCATTCAGTGTGCAGGCATTGGGATGGTTAACGGTTGAGTCCGCAGCGCTCAGACCCGTCTGGAGCATGCTGCATGTGGCAGCAGTCGTGCTGGGCTTGTTGCTCATCTGGCAAGCCAAACAACCTGTTTGGCTCGATCAAAGTGCTCAAAACCTTTGGGCCAAAATTCGTCAATTGAATTCGAACTTGGGAAAAGTTGCCCCCATCGTTGTCGGTGTCTTGTGGGCTTTCATGCCCTGTGGACTGCTTTATTCAGCGTTGATGGTGGCCGCACTCACGGGCAATGTGCTGCAAGGGGCTATCACCATGGCCTGCTTTGCACTGGGCAGTGGTGTGAGCTTGGGTTTGGCACCTTGGATGCTCTTGAAGCTAAAAAACTTGGGTGACGGTGCTTGGGGTATTCGTCTGGCCGGTTTGGCCTTGGTATTGACCTCGAGTTGGGCCTTGTGGCTGGCCTTAGCCCATCACCAAGCGCCTTGGTGCGTGACCTAAAACAGCCTTATGCCGTAAAGCCTTTGTAGAGCATATAGGCCGCCAGCAAATACAAGACACTGGCAAAAACTCGTTTGAGTTGTTTGACGGGCAATTTGTGCGCAGCACTGGCACCCAATGGCGCCATGAACACACTGCAACTGGCAATGACAATCAGGCCTGGCAACCATAAAAAGCCCACACTGAGTTCGGGTAAGTTGGGTACGTTTTGTCCGGCAACGACATAGCCAAGGACGTTGGCCAAAGCAATGGGAAAACCCAAGGCAGCACTGGTGGCCACAGCGTTGTGAATGGCAACATTGCACCAGGCCATAAAGGGCACACTCACAAAACCACCCCCCGCACCAACCATGCCCGACAAGAAACCAATCACGCTACCGGCCCCCATGAGGCCCGCGGTGCCTGGCACTTGACGGTTGGGTGCAGGTTTTTTGTCTAGAAACATTTGCGTGGCTGAAAAACCCACAAACAGGGCAAAGAACAACGCCAAGTAAGAGCCTTTGAGCGCTGCAAAAGCACCCATGCTGGCCAAGAAGCTGCCCATCACAATGCCCGGTGCAAGACCCTTGACCAATTCCCACCGAACCGCGCCTTTTTTGTGGTGCGCGCGAACACTTGAAATGGAAGTGAAAATGATGGTGCCCATGGAAGTGGCAATGGCCATCTTGACGGCCAAATCAGGTGAAACGCCTCGATCGCCCAATATATAGGTCAGAAAAGGCACCATGACCATGCCGCCTCCAATGCCGAGAAGGCCCGCAAGAAAACCAGTGATCAGCCCCAAGATGCCTAATTCAAGTATGAGAGTGGGTTCTAAAAACATGGGGCCTGGCTTTGATGGGATTGAAAGAAGGTGTCTGCAAGTGCCACTGGACCGGCATCCTGAACCGGGGTTCAGGTGGGCGAGGGCAGACTGGCGTTGGGTTCATCTGACGCGAGACGATCACGCTCACCAGACAATGTACCAAGCCCGGGC
>JACCDY010168155.1_pt1 | contig 26315 bp, 32 predicted proteins | sample 7446391 | NCBI WGS metagenome assembly JACCDY01 (sample SAMN15323451, study PRJNA562643) | freshwater metagenome | isolation source: river surface water | place: USA:Blue River Watershed | collected 2017-08-18 | reverse complement strand
TGACAATCCACTGCCAGCTTTCGATCCTCATTGCTCACCTTCTGTCTATGTTGATTGAGCTAATTCGAGCCACCAGTCTACGCTTTCTTTCCTCGCGCTCACGCGCTTTGCGCTTTTCCATCGCGCGCCGCTCAGTTAGCAGGCGCGGGAGGTCCTCAGCAAAAACTGGTGAGGCGGGTTTGAGATCAAACTCCTCTGGGCCAAGCCCAGAAATCTTGCCAGTTATCTCGCTGACTTGAGAGCCCAGGGCTTTGAGTGCGAGCCAAAGCCGGTATCCGGCAAGCGCCAAGAGATAAAGCGCTCCAGCTATCAAAAGAAAATTAATCCACTGCATCAACCTTCTCCGTCCAATTGGCCGAGGGCGCGCAGGGCGAAGTTCTTCACGGCAACCTTGGCTGCCTCAGGTTCGGTGACCTTGGCTCTAGATCCGAATTTGGCTATGTGGCGAGCCAAAGCCGAGTAGCTACCCACCCTGATCTGGCCAATGAGTTTCCCGTTCGCTTCCTTCGGGGTTCCAACCAGTGGAAAATTCCAAAACAACTCGGTGGCGGTCCTGTCGATTTCAAGGGTGACAAGGACCTCGGTCTGGGAGGATCCAAAGTCAGCCTCTGGAATCTCAGCGGATTTAGCCAAATCAGAAATTGGAGTCCCTGCCAGGCTGACACTTGCTACCCGATCCAATCTGAATGCTCTCACCCCGTTGTTTTTGTGGCACCAGCCCCGCAGGTAGTAGCGACCCTGAAGTAAATCCAAGCGAAGCGGATCCACCACTCGCTCTGCTCTGTCTCCCAGTTGGTTGAGGTAATCCAGATTGATCTGTACGCCACTAGAAATTGCCTCTTGGCAGGTCGCAACTATTGAGTCAAGCAATGAGTTGGTGACCTTTGCCGGCTCCTTAGAGGACCCGAAGAGTCTCCGCAGCGAGTTAAGTTCAGCGCTATCCGAGAAGGGCTTTACCGCACTCAGATACTCGAGTCCAGCGGCAATTGCGGCAGCCTGCTGGGATGAGAGAACTGGCGGCGTATCCAGTTGTCCTAGACCCAGAGTCAGCGCCACCTCTCCATCTTCAAGGGCTTCTTCATCAACATAGAAATGGGTTTGAAACCTGGTCAGGTCCTCACTATTGGCAATCGCGAGCACCGCCTTGCGAACCGCCTGCTCGCTGACTTGGAAGTGCCGGGCAAGCTCGGCAACATCGTGCGGACCCTCGCGCAGGACGAGTCCAACTATCGACAGCGATAGGTTGAATTGCTCGTCTGCGCTGAGCTCTTGTTTAGGCATGGTTTGTCACCACCTGCTCAAGCTGCGAATTGACATACTCCGCAAACTCATTCGGCCCCAGAATCTTCACATCCGCGCCAAACTCAATCAGTTCCTCAGCGAAGAGCTCGCGATCCATGTAGGAAACTTCGATTACGATCTGCTGAGCACCAAAGTGGAACCAAGCCTCAGAGTCTTGGCGCAACTCAAGCAGCGCAAGTTGCGATTGAATGTGTTGCTCCAGTGAGTTCTCTGCGGCCGCTATTTCCTCAATAGACACTTCGCTAGCCTGCAGCTCGGTGACCCTAACCCGAGAGACGATTCTGCGCAGTAGGTAGTTTTTCAACTCACCATTCTCAGATCCAAGCAGCACCCATTGCTGAGCGATAAACCGCATTCGCACCGGGGTCAGGGTGCGAGTCTTAGGCTGCTCCCCTGGCTTTTGGTATTCGAAGCTGATTTGAACCCCGCCATCGATAGCCTCGGCAATCGGGGTGAAGTTCGGATCCTTAGCAAAGAGTTTGGGAGAGACAACCTGGAGCGTCTCTTCACCACCGGCTACTCCAAAAGCGCGCATCCTTGTAAGAGCACTCCGCGCCACCTGACTCATGCTCTGGTGATTCCATGCTTTGGCAGCTAACTCCAAAAGCTGCATATGCTTCGCATTTAGCTCGAAGTCGGTTGGCCATTGAAACGAGTCCTTGGCCAACCGATACCTGGTTGCCTCTGGATCATCCGAGCCCTCGCCATCGATTACCTCGAGCCGAACACCCATGATTCTGAGCAGGTCCTTATCCCGCTCAAACATCCGATCGCGTGCATCCTTGGTTTTGTTTTCGGCATAGCCGGCAACGCTCTCTAGCAGCTGCCGCTTGCTAACTCCATAGCTCTGAGCGGCAACAAGGCAGCAGGTCAGGGTAAACAGACGCTCCGCAGGAGACTGCTTACCCACCGGATTACTCCTTGCCTAGAACGTCAATGACAAACACCAGGGTAGATCCGGCTGGGATCGCTCCTTGGGCGTTGTCACCGTAGCCAAGCTCTGGTGGGATTACTGCAACCACCTGGGAACCAACCTTGACGCCCTCCAAAGCCTGAACAAATCCCTCAATCAGCCCCTCAGAAGTGACCTGGAAACTGGCAGGTGCTCCGCGCTCCCACGAGGAGTCAAACTGAGTTCCTTCCCAAGTCCAACCGGAGTAGTGCACAACCACAGTGTCGCCAATTGCAATCTCCTCGCCCTTGCCCTCGATCAGGACAGAGCGCTTGAAATCAGCGGGGGCATCGGTGGCTGGAAGTTGAATTCCTGGCTGACCATTAGGTGCCAAGATAACTGCGGGAACTCCCGCCTCGGGGGCTTGAGCCTCGCCATTGGCTTTCGGTAGGTAGGCGTCAACCACATCAAAAACAAACAAAATCGCGTCGTCAGGACCGATTCCTAGCGACTCCACGCCAGCTCCATCGTGAGCATTAGCCGCGTCTAGTAAAACACCAACTCGGGAACCAACATTGACCCCCGTCAGGGCCTTGCAGAAATCCGGCTTGGAGTCCTTGATCAGGTCCTGAATGATGTAGTCCGAAGAGCCAAACTCGCTGCCTTGGAACTGCTCTCCAGTTGAGGCGTTGAAGCCAGTGAAGTGAAGCGCTACCCGCTGGGCACCAACCAGCGGCCCACCAGTTCCCTCAATGAAGACCTTGGTTTCAATGCCCGAGCCAACCAGCGGTGATGGGAACTCAATCTTTGGCTCTGATCCAAATTCACCCTCAACGCTGACCTGCTCAATTGCATCTCCACCGGAGAATGCGTCACAGTTAGCGCTCAGCCCCTGGCTCAGCAGTGCATATCCGGTGAGTGGAGTCTGCTCTGCAGCAGCACAGCCAGTTAGCAGAAGGGCTGGGATTAGCAGCGCGACCAATTTCTTCATTTAGCTTCTTTCGTTTCTCTAATTCTCTCGCTGATCAAACTCTTGAGTGACCTTGCGAACAGTTTTTCTCAGCTTTTTCTCGCTAATCGGCCGTTGGCCCACAGCGCCTGGCAGCCAGATGTCCATGTCTTCCTGACTGAAGTCAGATTTCGATGCCCTGCGCTGCTTGAATTCAGGCAAAACCGCTCCCGGGGCCAACCTTCTAGAGGTGAGTAGGAAACCGGTGTGGGCGATCATGCGGTGATCTGGTCTAACCGCGAGGCCTTCAACGTGCCAACCTCGAACCATCGATTCCCAAGCATTTGGAGTTGTAAATCCGCCGTGGTCGCGAATCGCTTCAACTGTTCTGGAAAGCTGAGTGACGGTGGCTACGTAAACAATCACCAGTCCGCCGGGGCGGAGCGCCTGTGCGACCGCATCAATGCACTCCCACGGGGCAAGCATGTCCAGTACAGCTCGGTCCGCACTGGCAGGTGAGACGTGGACTCCCAGCACCTGCTGCAACTCCCCCAGGTGAACCTGCCAATTTTGAGGTTGGTAGCCCAGCTGATTTGCCACGTTGGCCTTAGCGATCTGGGCAAACTCCTCACGTTTTTCAAACGAGACAAGCTTTCCCTGAGGACCAATTGCTCTGATCAGGTAGGAGGAAAGCGCGCCGGAACCAACTCCTGCCTCAATTACCGTGGCACCTGGGTAAATATCCCCCTCAACCACAATCTGACCCGCATCCTTCGGATACACAATCGCAGCGCCTCTTGGCATCGAGAGCACGTAATCGGTCAGCAATGGCTTTAGTGCCAGGTATTCGACTCCGTTTTGGTTCGCAACAATGCTGCCCTCGGGTTTACCGATGACCTCATCGTGCATCAGATCACCTTTGTGGGTTCCAAAGCGACCCCCTGTGACCAGGGTGACTGTGTTCAGTCTTCCCTTAGGTCCGGTCAGCTGAACCTTGTCCCCCGGCTGAAAAATGTGATTCATCGCGCAAGCCCCCTCAGTGTCTCAATATCAAGCTCGGTGAGGGAATCAAATAGCACGCGATTCGGAGCCTGCGGGATTGGGACGATGTTTGGAATCCCTATCGCCACGCAGCCCGCAGCCTCTGCACTTGCCAATCCAGTGCGTGAGTCCTCAAATGCGATGCACTCTGCCGGGTCCACGCCCAGCAATTTGGCGGCCAAAAGATAAGGCTCCGGGTCTGGTTTTCCCTTGGTCACGTCATCACCTGCGACGACTATGTCAAATGCCTGAAATGGAATCTGATCGACAACAGTCAGCGCCATTCGACGCATCGACATTGTTACCAAGGCAGTTGGAATGCCGGCTTGCTTCAGGGCAATCAGGAGCTCCAAAGCTCCAGGTCGCCAAGGCAGCTTAGATTGCAGCTGAGATACGACCTCATCGGTCAACCGATCAATTACTTCCTGAATCGATAGATCCTGGATCGAGAATCGCTCTTTGAGAATGGCTGATGAGTCGTAGAGCGACTTTCCAATAAGTTCGTGGCCGTGCTCCTTTGTCCACTCTGAGCCGTAGTCGGCGGCCAGTCTCGATTCGCTCAGTAGCCAGTAGGGCTCGGAATCGATGAGGGTGCCGTCCATGTCCCACAGGACGGCTTTAGGAAAGGTGTTTGGCATCCTGAGAAGTCTAGTTATTAAGTGCTTTAGAGTTTGTAGGTAAAGAAGTGGAGAACATGCTTAGCGGAAGAATCTTGCTGGTTGCTTTTGAGGGCTGGAATGATGCCACCGAAGCCGCAAGCGGAGCACTCAAGGCCATCGCCGAACAAATCGGCGCTCAGACGCTGGAGGCAGTAGACCCAGAGGATTACTTCGACTTCCAGTTCTCTCGCCCAATGATTGAGTTCGATGCGGATGGAAATCGAGTTCTAACCTGGCCAGGTTGCGAGTTACTCCAAGCAAGCCCAGAGAAGATAGCGGAACAACCCGAGCTCGATCGACTTTATCTACTTCTCGGAACCGAGCCCTCGCGGCGCTGGCTGAGCTTCACAGCAGAAATCTTAGAGATGGTGCAGGATCGCGAGATCGATGCAGTAATCATGCTCGGTGCCATGCTCGCTGATGTCCCCCACACCAGACCGATGCAGGTTTTCAAGTCCTCCATGAACGAGGAATTGATGGAGCGATACGCAATCGAGCCATCTACCTATCAGGGGCCGGTTGGAATCTTGACCGTATTAGGACAGACATTTGAATCAGAAGGCATCCCGGTGCTATCGCTCTGGGGTTCGGTACCGCATTATGTTCACAACACCACTAATCCAAAAGCTGCTATCGGATTCTTGAGCGAGATTTTGGAATTGACTGGATTCAGCTTTGAAACTTCGGCGCTCGCGGAACAGGCTTTTGAGTGGGAACGCGGTGTTGATGACATGACTGCCTCGGACGAAGAGATGCTGGCGTATGTTTCCCAACTTGAAAAAGCGAGAGATGCTTGGGATTCAGAGCAGGTTTCTGGGGAGGCTCTGGCAAGGGAGTTTGAGCGCTACCTAAAAGATCGACCTGACTCCCAGGATCGCCCAAAAAACTAGATGGCCCCCACGCCTAAACCAATTAGCAGCAGTGAACCCACGGCAACTCGCCAAATCACAAAGGGCATGAAAGAACCTCGCACCAGATACTTCAATAGCCAGGCGATTACTAGGTAGCCGGTAACTCCGCTGACCGCAGTCGCGAATGCCGTTCCCAAAAGAAGGTCTTGGGGCAGGTCTTGGTAACTCTTCAAAAACTGATAAAGCCCAGAGGCCAAGACTGCAGGAATGGCAAGCAGGAAGCTATATCGGGCAGCCGCTTCTCTTGTGAAGCCCATCATTCGACCCACTGTGATGGTTCCGCCAGAGCGAGATACTCCAGGAATCAGGGCTAAGGCTTGACCAAATCCAAAAACCAAACCACTTTTCAGATCGAGGTCTCTAACTTCCTTTTCCCTTTTTCCGAAGTGGTCAGCTAGGCCAAGAACGATGCCGAAAACAATCAGGGCGACTCCAATCACCCAAAGTTCCCTGACATCGGACTCCACCTGATCTTGGAATGCCAGTCCCAGCCCGACCACAGGTAGCGAACCCAGAATCACAAACCAGCCAAGTTTTGATTCACTCGGCTGGGTCGCACAAGGCTTGAAAGCATTTCTAAACCAAGAGCTCAGAATCTCACCGATGGTCTTTGCGAAGTAGAGCACCACCGCAATCTCGGTGCCGATTTGGATGGTTGCAATAAATGCGGTGAGCTGCGGTTTGGACAGTGAAGAGATCCCCATCAGTTCCTGAGCGATCTGAACGTGAGCAGAAGATGAAATGGGCAAGAACTCGGTTAGCCCCTGGATCAGACCTAGAACCAGCGCTTCAAACAGCGTCATTCATCCTCGGCAAGTGCGATGGGTAGGTACTCGTCGTGAGCCGCAGCCAGGGCCTCCTCGTAGCTGAGGAAGGCGTCCTCAACCATCTCGTAGGCACGCTCCAGATTCTCGTCGACTCCAGATCGTTTCTGTCGGCACGCGTCCAGGTGAAACTCCAGCGCAGCAACTAGTTTCTGCAGGGCCAGCTCTGGATCAGCGTTCATGGCTAAAGGCTACTCAACGATGCGTTTGTCGCCAAGCACCATCGGGTGGTTTTGGTGCTTTGGTTCGTGATAGATTGTCTGCGCTCGGAATCTTCGAGCATCACCTGTCCGGGTGGCGGAATGGCAGACGCGCTAGCTTGAGGTGCTAGTCTCCGATAGGAGGTAGGGGTTCAAGTCCCCTTTCGGACACCAAGGCTCATTACACTTCTACGGTGCCCAACCAAATTCCATCAGCTCTCAGCTTTGGTCTTGAGCACGCTCGAAACCTAATCACCGGAAAACAGGTTCTACTACTTTCGGGTGCAGGGATCTCAACCGACAGCGGCATCCCCGACTACAGGGGCGCGGGCAGAATTCAAAAGCACCCTTTAACTTTTGATCAGTTCATGGGTTCGCCCCAAAATCAGGCTCGATACTGGGCCCGGAGCTATGTTGGTTGGGGTCGAATTGCCGGTGCTGAGCCAAATGACGGCCACTTCGCGGTTGCCCGCGCAGAGGAAGCAAAAAAGATCTTTCAGGTAATCACTCAGAACGTTGACGGCCTGCACCAGAAGGCCGGCGCAAAAAACGTCCTCGAACTTCACGGCAGGCTCGACACTGTGGTCTGTGTTCAATGCGGTGAGCTAATTCGCCGCTCGGAGTTGGATCTGCGGATTAGCCAGCTCAACCCTGATTTTGTTCAGGACCCAAACGCAGAAGCCTCGCCTGATGGCGATGCGGAGATTGAAGTCGATGAGCATTTCAAAGTACCAAGCTGCGGGGTCTGCGGAGGCAACTACAAGCCGGACGTGGTGTTCTTTGGCGAGCAGATTCCTAAGTCGAGAGTCCTGAAGGCGTCAGAGGCGGTAGAAGCTGCGGAGGCGATTGTCGTCGCGGGAAGTTCACTAACCGTGAACTCGGGACTTCGCCTAGTGAAGCGTGGCAAAGAGCTAGGTCTTCCAATCGTGATTGTCAATCTCGGTGAAACCAAAGCTGATTCGATTGCGGATGTTCGATTGAATGTTTCAACCTCAAAAGTGCTAGCGGAGTTGTTTGATGTCTAATACCAAGCTTGGGCTTTTGCGCCATGGCCAAACCGATTGGAACATCAATCTTCGACTCCAGGGAACTGCAGATATCCCCATGAACGAGGTAGGGGTTACACAAATCGAGCTGGCAGCCCAGAAGCTAGCTGAGCAGCCCTGGGATCTAGTTCTCAGTTCTCCGCTTGGCAGGGCAATGCACTCGGCAGAAATAGTGGCAGCCAGGCTTGGAATTGAGCGCGTATTGGTCGAGCCGTTGCTGTTGGAGCGCAGCTTCGGTATCGGCGAGGGCTTGGAGTACTCTCAGTGGCATGAGCAATTCGGTGCTTTGGACGAGATCCCGGGCGCTGAATCGGCCTCCCAGGTGATTGATCGGGCGAATCAGCTGCTGGACCTAGTAGCCCGAGAGTATGCGGGACTGCGGGTTCTGGCGGTCTTTCACGGAGCCATGATTCGGTTTGTGCTGTCAGAGGTGTCGAAAGGTGAAATTCCGCCAAAGGGTGAGCGGCTTCAGAACGCTTCGCTTCATGAGCTCCACCACACTGGTGTCTGGGAGGTCAAGGCTTGGGCCCCGCATCCCCTGGGGTCAGAGGGATTGAACTAAGCTCAGCAACTTCTTGGCCGAAACAGCCCAGGAAAAAGAAGCTGCTTGCCTAACGCCATTTATTGATAGCTGGTTCCAAAGCTTGCCATCCTCTAGTGAGCGAACCTTGGCAGCAAAGTCTGAGGCGTTCTTAGGGCTGAAATAGAGCGCTCCATCACCGGCAACCTCTTTGAAAATCTCGAGATCCGAGAGGATTGCAGGGGTCCCCTGGGCAATTGATTCAAGTGCCGGGATGCCAAATCCCTCATCCAAACTTGCACTCACCAGGGCGAAACAGCTCGACAGCAGCTCCGCATACTCTTGGTCACTGACTCCCCCGAGAAAGCTAACCCTGGCACCCTCGGGCACTAGCTTTTGAAGTTCGGATTTCCTGCTGGGGCTGATCTTTGAGGCCAAAACCAACTCGTAATCGGGCAACTCGGCCATTGCGCAGATTAGAGTCTCAACATTTTTATAGCCAATGAAGCTACCCATATAAACCAGCTGCTTGGATCTTGGCTGCGGCTCCAAAACATCGAGATCTGAAGCGTTGGGAATTACCCAAATTGCTTTATCGGTCAGCTTCGCCTCTTCAATCTGCCGCTTGGAAGATTGTGAGACTGTAACCACCGCGTCAGCGGCTCTCAGGAGCAGTCGCTGCGGCAAAAAGCTCTGATGGTAAAGCCACCAGATGGCTCGAATAACTGGATTGAACTGCTTCGGGGGTGAATTGTGGCGGTAGTAGATCAAATCGTGAATCGTGAGCACCAATTTGTAGTTTCGAAACAACCCAGAGGTTGTCTGCATAGGCGAGAAAACTACATCTGCAGCCAGTTTGTTTATCCGAAACGATGTAAGTGGCTCCAAAAGCGATGTCGCCGCTCGGGTCTGAACAAATTCAACGCCGGGTCCAATCTGAACCTTTTGATGCTCGTGGCTAACCAGCACCTGTAGCTGGACTAACTTTTTTAGCTCACGAATCAGCCCTAGCGAGAATTTCGTAATTCCATCCGGGTGCTCCTGGATAAAGCGCCCATCAAAAACCAGCCTCAAGAGATTTCCCTCGCAAATTCGCTGACCATAAGCCCAACTTCAAAGGGTGTCTCATAGTGAGTCAAATGACCACAATCTAGGGTTCTAAGCTCGGCCCCCGTGAGATTTTGAAGTTTTAGCTGACCTGCAAGCGGAGCGATGGCGTCCTTTGCTCCCGCAATTAGGAGCAGGTGCTCGGGAGCGTGGGATACGTAATCCAGCACGTTTCCTGAGCTAGCCGCCTCGAAGCCCTCCAGGGCTACCGAATCGGATCGGTAGTTTGAAAAGTAGCTGTGGTGTTGACTGTGTATGAAAGACCTAAGCCTGAGATCCCAGCTGGTTGCCATGACCATGGACATCAGCCGAACTATGAGCGTGCTTCTCAGAAGTGCGGAACCCAAAACCCCAATGCCCCCGAGTCGGTAGTAGAGCTTGGCCAACTTGCCACCGATTGAGTCACCTTGGGTTGTCGATATCGGGTTCAGCAACACAGTAGGTTGCCGCATGCCAAGCTCCCAAGATCTGGCAACCACCAGCGAACCAAAACTGTGCCCCAAGACAATTGGGTTGTCAAAGTTCGTCACGAATTCTGCGAGCCAGTGCGCGTAATTTTCGAGGTTATGCTCCCCTGGCAACTCAGGAGACTTTCCGTAACCCGGGAGGTCTGGAATCACAACGTGGTGCCCATCCAAAGCTCCGGCTATTGCGCTGAGGCCATGGTGATCCCCTCTAAATCCATGAATCAAAACAACTGTGCGACCAGGTCCTGAGTACTGCCAAGTAGCGGTGTTGCCGACATCGGATCGTGTGCCGCGGCTCCTGGCCAGCTCCATCAAATCCGGCGCGGAAGATTTCAACACCTGCATGCAGCCAGTCTAGGTTGACAGTGGGTCACCCTAGTCTTTGATACGTGCTGGATTTTGATTTTGAACCCCAATCCCCTAGCTGGGCTAAACGCCTCGCAGCTTTTGATCTAGAGACCACCGGTCTGGATCTCAGGGAGTCCAGGATCGTCACCGCTTGTGTGGCTGTTCTTGATGGCAATGGTCAAGTGGAATCACTTTCCGAGTGGCTAGTCAATCCCGGTATAGAAATACCCGAGGCTGCAGCTGCGGTCCATGGCATCACGACAGAGTTTGCTGCGGCCAATGGCGCAGCGCCGCAGGCTGCCATTGCCGAAATGCTTGAGCTCCTAACGAGCCTCTTTACCGAGATGCCGGTGGTTGCGTTCAATGCCGCATACGACTTTTCGATTTTGCATCACGAAGCAATGCGACATGGACTCACTCCGGTAACACCAAGGCCCGTGGTCGACCCGTTGGTACTCGATCGAGAATTGGTCAAGTACCGATCTGGAAAAGGCAGTAGAACTCTCGGTGCACTAACTACCGACTACCAGGTGCCACTCGAGAACGCCCATAACTCAACTGCCGACGCTGTAGCCGCTGGTCGCTTGGCGCAGCGAATGGCGGCAAAGTTTGACCGCCTAAACATGGATTTGGAATCACTACACAATGCCCAAATTGAGTGGGCTAAAGCACAGGCCTTGGATTTCGAAAAGTGGATGAAAACACAAAACCGCCCGGATTTCCGGGCGGAGTTGGGTTGGCCGGTTAGGGACTAACCGAAGTTCTTGTAACGCTCGTTGAAGCGCTCTACGCGACCAGCAGAGTCCATGATGCGCTGCTTACCGGTGTAGAAAGGGTGGCTTGCGGAGCTGATTTCCACGTCGTAGACCGGGTAGGTCTTGCCGTCTTCCCACTCAATGGTCTTGTCGCTGGTGATGGTAGCGCGGGTCAGAAAGGCAACGCCAGATGCCAGGTCGCGGAATACGATCGGCTCGTAGCTTGGGTGAATTTCAGCCTTCATGGTTTCCTTCTAGGTTTGAATTCTTTTTGCGAAACGCAACAGCGCAGAAGCCTAGCAGAGAAAATCTGCTCAGTCTAGGCTGCGCGGACAGAGAATCTGCCGTTTTCGTATGTCACGGTAAGTGGATAGCGGAAAGTCTCAGAGACGCTTTCCGAGGTGATGGTGGTGCCAATCTCACCGCGGGCCAAAATCTTGCCATCTTGAATCAACATGGCGTGGGTGAAGCCAGCCGGAATTTCCTCTAGGTGGTGGGTAACCATAGCCATGGCTGGGGCATATGGCGATGTTGCATATCCTCCGAGAAGGCGAATGGTCTGCTCGCGAGCTCCTGGATCTAGCGAGGCTACTGGCTCATCCAGCAGAAGTAGCTCAGGGTCGGTCATGATTGCTCTAGCGATTTGAACTCGCTTGCGCTCACCGTCACTCAATGTCCCAAATGGCCTGGAAGCGAAATCGCTGAGCTCCCACTCCCCCAAAACACGCATTGCGCGGCGCTCATCGACGGAGTCGTACTCCTCTTTCCAGCGTCCCGTGACGCCGTAGGAAGCGGTCATTACCGCATTCAAAACAGTTTCACTGTTCGGAATCTGGTTTGCGAGAGCGGAGGATGCAAACCCGATTCTGGTTCGAAGTTCGAAGACGTTTACCTCGCCAAGTCTTTGGTTAAGTACCTCGGCGGTTCCGCTGCTTGGCTGAATCTGAGCGGCGCAGACCCTCAGCATTGTGGTTTTACCCGCTCCGTTGGGTCCGAGTATTACCCAGCGCTGTGCTGAATCAGCCTGAAAACTGACGGAATCCAAAATGGCCTTGCCATTTCTCACAACACTTACATTCTGAAGATCAATAACGGTAGACATCGCCTAAAGCCTAACGACCCAGCGCTTTTTGGTAGACCTCTATGGTGCGAGTCGCGATTGACTCCCAACTAAATGCCTCAACCGCCCTGACTCGACCCGCGGCACCGAATTCCTCAAGCTTGCCCGATGCAAGTGCTTGGTTCAGCGTGTTAGCCCAGTCGGACACGAATCTGTCTTCGTCGATTGGCGCTCCAGACCCATCCTGAACTTGTTCGATGGGTACCAGCCACCCAGTCTTACCCTCGACAACAACCTCAGGGATCCCACCGGTAGCGGTTCCGATAACCGCGGCACCACAAGCCATCGCCTCTAGATTCACAATTCCCAGGGGTTCGTAGATCGAGGGGCAAACAAAGGCATCTGCCTGGGTCAATAAAGCAGCCAGTTTTGGTTGCGGCAGGTGTTCTGGAATCCAGACCACGCCAGTTCTCGTCTTGGCAAGCTCTGCCACCAGATTCTCAACCTCGGCCTGGATCTCCTTGGTGTCGGGAGCTCCTGCACACAGCACCAGCTGCACGTCGGCTGGCAACTCCTTAGCCGCTCTGAGGAAATAGGGCAGGCCTTTCTGCCTGGTGATGCGACCCACGAAGATCACCGAGCGACGATCTGGATCGACCCCCAGGGAACGAACCGTGTCCGGATCCCTAACCGGTTGCCACTTATTGGAATCTATGCCGTTATAGACAACCTCAACCTTGTCTGGATCAAGGTTTGGGTAGCTTCGCAGAATGTCATTTCGCATGCCATTTGAAACGGCAATCACCGCTGCAGCTGCCTCGTAGGCGGTGCGTTCAATGTAGGAGGAGAGTTCGTAGCCACCACCAAGCTGCTCTCGCTTCCAAGGACGTAGCGGCTCTAGTGAGTGGGCAGTAACAATGTGGGGAATGCCGTGCAGCATGGATCCGATATGTCCAGCAAAATTCGCGTACCAGGTGTGGGTGTGGACCAGGTCTGCGCCAGAAAGCGCATCCGCAATCATTAGGTCTACACCCATGGTCTGCAATGCTGCGTTTGCACCAGCAAGCTCGGCTGGGGTCCGGTAGCCAAAAGTGCCAACTTCAGCCACTGGATCGCCAAAGGCATGAACCCTGGCATCAATTCTGTTTCTGAGAACCTTGACCAGCTCGGTGATGTGAACACCGGCACCACCGTAAATGTTTGGTGGATACTCTTTGGTAACGAAATCGACTCTCATAGCAAAATGCTAGTCCCCGCCTAAATCAAGCAACTAACATTTGGCTATGGGACGTACTCGTGTTTTTGGAATGGTCCTCGCCGGCGGTGAGGGCAAGCGACTAATGCCATTGACAGCAGATCGAGCGAAACCTGCGGTCCCCTTTGCTGGTAGCTACCGTCTCATTGACTTCGCGCTTTCGAACCTTATCAACTCTGGTTTGAGAAGAATCGTGGTGCTTACCCAGTACAAATCCCACTCGCTCGACCGTCACGTTTCTCAAACCTGGCGAATGTCTCCATTGCTTGGTGCGTACGTAGCATCCGTCCCAGCACAGCAGCGGCTTGGTAAGCGTTGGTACACCGGCAGTGCCGATGCGATCTTGCAGTCCATGAATGCGCTCAGTGACGAGCGTCCCGACTACGTTGTAGTCGTAGGCGCTGATCACGTCTACCGAATGGATTTCGATCAGATGCTGCAGTCGCACATCGAATCCGGCATGGAGGCAACGGTCGCGGCCATCAGGCAGCCTGTTGCCCTCGCACCGCAATTTGGTGTGATTGAGGTTGACCCAAGCAACCCAACCAGGATCGAGAATTTCAGAGAAAAACCATCTGATCCAAAGACTGTCCCGGGTGACCCCACCCAAGCCCTGGTATCAATGGGTAACTACATCTTCAACGCGCAATCTCTAATCGAGGCAATCGAACTCGATGGTCAAAACGAGGATTCCTCACACGATATGGGTGGCGACATCATCCCCTATTTCGTGAACAAGGGAACCGCAGGGGCATACGACTTCACCTATAACGAGATTCCAGGTGCGACCGAGCGAGACAAGTCCTACTGGCGCGATGTGGGAACCATTGACAGCTACTACGACGCGCACATGGATTTGATCTCCACCATGCCGATCTTCAACCTTTACAACGCCGACTGGCCCGTCTACAACCAGCAAATCAACATGCCGCCAGCAAAGTTCATCCATGACTCCGAAGGCAATCAGGGGCGAACCAACGACTCAATCGTCTCTTTGGGTGTGGTGGTTTCCGGCGGCATCGTTGAGCGCAGCGTGCTCTCCCCCAATGTTCGAGTCGCCTCAAGAAGCTTGATCACAGATTCAGTCCTTTTGGACAATGTCCAGATTGGAAGGGACTGCACTATCCGCAAGGCAATCTTGGATAAAGACGTGGTTGTGGCAGATGGTGCGAGCATCGGGGTGAACCGTGAGCGGGACCTAGAGCGCGGCTTGACTGTCACAGACTCTGGAATTGTGGTGGTTGCGAAGGGGCTGTTGGTTAAGCCTTGACGAGATTTCTAGTTGTCTTTGATGTCGACTCAACCCTTATCGAAGATGAAGCCATTGAACTATTGGCCGAAAGATGCGGCAAACGCGCCGAAGTAGCTGAGATCACAGAGCGCGCAATGCGCGGTGAGCTGGACTTCTCTGCGAGCTTGATTGAGCGAGTTGCAACCCTGGCGGGCCTGAGCGAGGAAGTTCTCAGTCAAGTTGCCAACGAACTCAAGCCGACGAAGGGTGCTAGAGCATTGGTGGATGCCATCCACGCACGAGGCGGTATTGCAGCAGCGGTCTCCGGCGGGTTTATCCAGCTACTGGGCCCGGTCAAGGACGCGATTGGTTTTGATTTAGAGCATGCGAACCAACTCGAGGTGCTAAACGGTAAGTTGACCGGCAAAGTCCGCGGCGAAATCGTTGACCGCGAGGTAAAAGCCAAATCACTTGTGAAGTGGGCAGGTGAACTCGGAGTGCCGCTCTCCCGCACAATTGCCGTTGGCGACGGAGCTAATGACTTAGGCATGATGGCCGTTGCCGGTTTGTCCGTAGCGTTTTGCGCAAAACCTGTAGTTCGTGAAAATGCAAAGATCGCGCTCAATGAGCGCGATCTCGCAATGCTTATTCCGCTGTTGCCCTAGGCACCGGTTGAGTGCAATCCACCATCCACGTGGATCATTTCGCCAGTAGTTGCAGGGAACCAGTCGCTTAGCAGCGCAACCAGACCCTTGGCTGCAGCCTCGGTGTCGGTCAAATCCCAACCGAGTGGAGCTCTGTCGGTCCAAAGCTCTTCCATGGTTGCAAATCCTGGAATTCCCTTGGCTGCGGTGGTGCGCAGCGGTCCGGCTGAAACCAGGTTGACGCGAATTCCCTTGTGACCAAGGTAACGAGCGAGGTAGCGCGAGGTGGACTCGAAGGCCGCCTTCGCTACTCCCATCCAGTCATATACCGGCCATGAAACAGTTGCATCGAAGGTTAGACCGACCACGGAGCTTGGGTTGTTCAAAACCGGCACGCATGCAGCAGTGATGGACTTGAGCGAGTAGGCGGAGACCTCAACTGCGGTCGAAACATCTGACCACTCGGTTTCCATAAAGTTGCCACCGAGCGCGGTCTGAGGTGCAAAGGCGATTGCGTGCACAATTCCATCCAGAGAACCAAGGTGCTCCTTGATGTGGCCAGGCAGGGCAGCGAGGTGCTCCGCGTTGGTGGCATCGAGCTCGATAACCTTCACTGGTTTTGGAAGACGCTCAGCGATCTTGGTTGTGATCGGTAGCATTCGACCGAAGGAGCTCAGTAGAACCTCAGCACCCTCCTCCTGGGCCAGTCTGGCCGCCGAGAAAGCAATCGATGCCTCGGTTAGTACACCGGTCACCAGAATCTTCTTACCTTCGAGAATTCCCAACTCTGCTCCTTATTTGTTAGAGAAAAACTACACCTAGTGGCCCATTCCAAGGCCGCCATCTACCGGGATGACAGCACCTGAGATGTAACTTGCCTCATCTGATGCGAGCCACCTGACAACCTTTGCAACCTCTTCAGGGGCGGCAAATCGACCCGCAGGGATGCGCTGCTTATAGCCCGCGATAAGTTCTTCAGATAGCTCTGCGGTCATGTCTGTGTCGATAAAGCCTGGGGCAACTACGTTGGCAGTGATGTTTTTACCGCCCAGTTCACGGGTCACGCTTCTTGCCATTCCCACTAAGGCGCTCTTGGTTGCTGAGTAGTTAACCTGGCCGGCGCTGCCGAGGAGGCCTACCACGCTACCGATCAGAATTACTCGACCAAATTTTGCCTTCAGCATGCCCTTTGTGACTCTCCTTAGGACACGGAAGACTCCGTTTAGGTTGGTGTTGACCACCGATTCGAACTCTTCATCGCTCATACGCAGCAGCAGGGTGTCTTTGGTGATACCTGCATTGGCTACCAAAATCTCAATTGGCCCAAGCTCCGCCTCAACTTCAGCGATCGCTTGGTCTAGCGAAACGCCGTCGGTAACGTCGGCGCGAACTGTCAGAGACCCCTCGGGACCCTGGCCAGAGCGGGCGGTAACCGCTACTCGGTAACCAGTTGCGATGAACTCCTGCGCAATAGCAAAGCCAATGCCTCGATTCCCACCGGTTACCAGAACGGTTCTTGCTGATTCCAAAATGAGCTCCTAGCGGGAATACGATTAGAGGTAAAGCGCTTGAAAACCTCAGTTTAGTAACGGTAATGAAAGAAAAGCGGTAGGCAGTGGCCCAACGACAGAGTGCAACCTCGCTTGGGATTTCCCCCGAGCAGGAGCGTCATTCTCGAATGGTGAAGTACACCGTTGCCATGAGCATTCGCATGGTCTGCATCATTGCCGGAGTATTCGCCCAAGGTTGGCTGATGTGGGTACTTTTCGCGCTGGCTATCTTCCTGCCCTACTTCGCAGTAATAATCGCGAATGCCCAGGGGCCAGCACAGGATGAATCGGTCTCGAAATTGGTCGCACCGAAGATCAGTATCAAAGCCAGCGACATCAAAATTGCCGATGACAAATAAGTGCTCCAGGGCAGGTTGCTCAGCAGCGGCTCAGAAGTTGATCATCTGGCGCAACCCCAAAATCCATGCTGAGAACAGGCTCAAAACCTGGGGTGCATGCCTAGAGCACGAAGCTTTTCTGGTTGACTACCTATCAGCAAGATCATTCTTTCTTCGAACTGAGCCACTGATAAATGAATTCGATTAGACGCTGGGCGCCATGGTTTGCACTTGTTGTCGTGTTCTCCATTGCAACCTCGTTGCTTAGCTGGTGGCAGTTCAGCCGAAGGGAAGAGCGCGTAGAGCGCATCAATCAGGTTCAAGCAAACTACGACCAGCCGGTAGTCCCCTACGAGTCCCTTGATTTTGAATCTCAGTTGAGCGACCTGGAGTGGCGACCAGTGTCCGTATCGGGACGTTACCTCGCCGAGAGTGCAGTCGTCGTAAGAAATCGTCCTCTCTCCGGTCGAGCAGGATTCTTGCAATTGATTCCGTTTGAACTTGAAGACGGCAGGATTCTTGCCATCGAGCGCGGTTGGATTCCAGCGGGAAACCCAATTACCAGCCCAGCAGAGAACCCCCTGCCGGATGGCGAGCCTCGTAACCTGGTGCTCAGGATTCGAACGGCTGAGCCAAGCCTTGGTCGCGGCGCAGTCACCGGTCAGTTGGCATCTATCACTCCTGCCGAGTTCAGCGGGCTCGATCAAGATTCTCTAATTGCCTCTCACTACGGGAGACTGGTTTCGGAGAATCCCCCATCGAATCAAGTCCCAATGGCAATGCCCAAACCTTCGCTTGACGAGGGGAATCATCTCTCCTACGCGCTGCAGTGGGTACTGTTCGGGTTGATGGCGTTTGCCGCTCTGATTTGGGCCATCCGCAACGAGCGTCGGCTTCAGCTGGAGGAAGCAGGCTTGGTTCCAAAGCGCGTGAAGCGCAAGAATCAGGCTGCTTTGGACGCAGAGATTGAGGATGCTGGGTAAACTGGGCCAAAATCTCGAAGGGACATCAGGGTGAGCTCTGCGCTAATTCTCGATCGCTACGTACCAAGAACCATTTCATCTGACATCGCACTTGTTGGTGCAGGTGCCGCACTTATTGCAGTCGCAGCTCAGATTCAGATCCCAATGATCCCCGTTCCTATGACGATGCAGACCTTTGCGGTTTTGCTGGTTGCTGCGACCCTGGGCTTCTCTCGTGGTGCTGCCAGTACCGCACTTTACCTAGCACTGGGTGCATTCGGTCTTCCAGTGTTCGCCGGCGCAGCTACTCTCAAGGCAGCAATGCCGACGCTTGGCTACCTGATTGGATTCGTGCTCGCAGCTGCCGTCATCGGCTTCTTGGCCGAGAGAGGCTTCACGAAGAATCCACTGAAGCTGGCGGCAGCATTGACCGCGGGCAGCCTGGTGATTTACGCATCCGGTGTGACTGGTCTGATGGCGATTTTGGGTATTGATTTCACCACCGCTCTGTCGGTAGGCGTGATCCCATTCCTAATTGGAGATGCTGTCAAGGCAATCCTGGCCGCCGCTCTGCTCCCACTGGCGTGGAAGCTAACCAAGTAGTTTGAATCTGAAAAAGCCCGGCAATTTGCCGGGCTTTTTTCTTAGATTGAGAATCCGATTGCTCGCATCATCTCTTTACCGTCCTCGGTAATCCGCTCTGGGCCCCATGGTGGCATCCAGACCCAGTTGATACGGAACGCCTCAACGACATTGTCCAGCGCTTGGGCGGTTTGCTCCTCGATGACATCAGTCAACGGGCAGCCCGCGCTGGTCAACGTCATGTTGATCAGCAAAGCACCATCAGATGACTCCTGAAGCCCATAGACCAAGCCAAGGTCGACGATGTTCACACCGATCTCAGGGTCGATGATTTCCTTCATCGCCTCCAAGACCTGGTCGTATTTCTCAGGACTGAGCTCTTTTACTTCGTTCATACGCCAGCCTTTAGGTAGCGGTCGTAACCCTCTGCCTCAAGGCGCTCGGCAAGCTCAGGGCCGCCCTGCTCGGCAACCTTGCCCGCCACAAACACGTGCACAAAGTCAGGCTTGATGTAGCGCAGAATGCGGGTGTAGTGGGTGATTAGTAGGACACCTAAATCGGTGTTGGCTTTGGCGCGGTTTACACCCTCAGAAACGATCTTGAGGGCATCGACGTCCAGACCTGAGTCAGTCTCGTCCAAGATTGCGATCTTCGGCTTAAGAAGCTCGAGCTGGAGGATCTCGTGGCGCTTCTTCTCACCACCGGAAAAGCCCTCGTTTACATTTCGCTCGGTGAAGTCCGAATCCATACGGAGGTTCGTCATCGCGGTCTTCAGATCCCCAACCCACTGGCGCAGTGCCGGTGCTTCTCCGCTGATTGCGGTCTTAGCGGTTCTCAGGAAGTTAGAGACGGACACACCGGGAACCTCAACTGGATACTGCATGGCCAGGAATAGGCCGGCACGAGCGCGCTCGTCAACCTCCATCTCCAAGACGTTCTCACCATCTAGGTAGATCTCACCCTCGGTTACCTCGTATTTGGGGTGCCCAGCCACTGAGTAGGCCAGGGTTGATTTGCCTGAACCGTTTGGACCCATGACCGCGTGGGTCTCGCCCGAGCGGATGGTTAGGTCCACGCCACGCAGGATCTGCTTTGCACCCTGATCGGTGTTTACCGAGACGTGCAGGTTCTTGATTTCTAGAGTTGCCATGATTTCCTTACCTAAGTCCTATTCGTATTCCACGTAGATGTCGTTGTTGTCGATCAGCACCTCGTAGGTGGCAACCGGTTCGTAGGCCGGAAGGCTCAGTGGCTTACCGGTATTTAGATCAAACTTTGCACCGTGAGCCCAGCACTCGACCGTCTCATTGTCGACAAATCCCTCGGACAGTGAGATTTCACCGTGGGAGCATTTGTCATCCAATGCCTTCACGTCTCCATTAGGAGTTCTGATAATGGCAATTGCGTGGTCATTGATTTTCACGCGAATCGCCTTGCCTGGCTTGAGGTCATCAAGCGAACAGATCTTGGTTGCCATGCCTAGGCCCCTACCTTCTCTAGCTCTAGTTCGATTGCGGAGATCAAGCGCTGCTCAATTTCGGCAATTCCGATCTTTTGAATAATTTCGTTCAGGAAGCCTCTGACCACCAGCTTGCGGGCATCTGACTCGGATACTCCCCTGGCCATCAGGTAGAACAGCTGCTCATCATCAAAGCGACCCGAAGCGCTAGCGTGACCGGCACCCTCGATCTTTCCGGTTTCAATCTCCAGGTTTGGAACCGAGTCGGCTCTTGCACCGTCAACCAAAAGCAGATTGCGGTTTAGCTCATAGCTGTCGGTGCCCTCAGCGCTCTCGCGAATCAGCACATCGCCAACCCAAACGGTGTGAGCCCCAGCTCCCTGCAGCGCACCCTTGTAGGCAACATTGGAAACACAGTTCTTAGCGATGTGATCTACATACGGGCGGTGCTCAAAATAGTTGCCGGTGTCGGCTAGGTAGACGCCAAACAGCTCTACTTCAGCACCAGGGCTTGAGAGGAATGCGGTTGGAGTTACCCTCACCAGATCGCCACCTAGCGAAACCACAACGTGCTTCAGCTTGGAATCCCTGCCGAGGCGGCAGAACTGGCTTGAAATGTGGCTCGAACCCTGATCCCACTGCTGAATTGATACAAAGTTCAACTGTGAGCCATCACCCAACACAATCTCCACGTTTTCAGCAACTGCGCCCAGTCCAACGTGATCAAGCACGATGGTGGCGTTTGCGAAATTCCCTACCTTGATAACAAGGTGGGCTGCTTTAGCATCCTGTGAGCCTGGGTTGATCTTGATATAGCTTGGTTCGGACTCGGCGAAATCCGCAGGGACCTCAACCACCAAGGTCTTGGAGGCGTTGGTCCAAGCTGCGGCTGATACTCGATCCTCAGGAAGTCCCGCCTGGCCAACCACCGAGTCGGTGGAGTCAACCTCGTAGGACTTCAAACCCGATACCAGGCGAAGTTCAACGCTTGAAAGCTCCAACTCCCCCAAGACCTCGGCGTCTAGTCCGCGTAGCTTGTCGGCTGGCAGGTAGCGCCAAATCTCCTGAAGCTTTGAGATTGGCTCAAAGTCAGAAACTGAACTAGAGCGTGGACGCTCGGAGCGAGTCTGAATCGGAACGTTGCCATGGCTGTGCTCCTTGATACCATGCTGAGTCATTAGCCCACCGCGCCTTCCATTTGCATCTCGATTAGCTTGTTCAGCTCAAGTGCGTACTCCATCGGAAGCTCCTTGGCAATCGGCTCAATGAAGCCGCGGACGATCATCGCCATCGCCTCATCCTCCGGCATTCCTCTGGACTGCAGGTAGAAAAGCTGCTCGGATGAGATCTGAGACACAGTTGCCTCGTGGCCCATGGAAACATCATCCTCACGGATGTCATTTGCTGGGTAGGTGTCTGAGCGCGAGATGGTGTCAACCAAAAGCGCATCACAGCGAACCGTGTTAGCGGAGTGGTGAGCTCCCGGGTTCACGCGAATCTCACCGCGGTAGCTGGTTCTGCCACCACCGCGGGCAATCGACTTGGACACGATCGAGCTGGTGGTGTGCGGTGCAAGGTGAATCATCTTGGCACCGGCGTCCTGGTGCTGACCCTCGCCAGCGAAAGCAACCGATAGGGTCTCTCCCCTGGCGTGCTCGCCAGCCAATATAACGCTCGGGTACTTCATGGTTACCTTGGAACCGATGTTGCCATCAATCCACTCCATGGTCGCTCCCTCGTGCGCAATTGCTCGCTTGGTGACCAGGTTGTAGACGTTGTTAGACCAGTTTTGAATGGTCGTGTAGCGAACGCGAGCACCCTTTTTCACGATGATCTCCACCACGGCGGAGTGCAGCGAGTCAGACTGGTAAATCGGTGCGGTGCAACCCTCGATGTAGTGCACGTAGGAGTCCTCATCCGCGATGATCAGGGTTCGCTCGAACTGACCCATGTTCTCGGTGTTGATGCGGAAATAGGCCTGAAGTGGAATCTCGACGTGAACGCCCTTAGGGACGTAGACGAAGGACCCACCGGACCAAACCGCGGTGTTGAGGGCGGCAAACTTGTTGTCTCCGGCTGGAATTACGGTGCCGAAGTACTCTTTGAAAATCTCGGGGTGCTCCTTCAGAGCGGTGTCGGTGTCAAGGAAGATGACTCCCTGCTCCTCTAGGTCTTCACGAATCTGGTGGTAAACCACCTCGGACTCGTACTGAGCCGCCACACCAGCAACTAGACGCTGACGCTCAGCCTCGGGGATTCCAAGTCGCTCGTAGGTGTTGCGAATGTCATCCGGAAGGTCTTCCCAGCTCTGGGCTTGGCGCTCGGTTGAGCGAACGAAGTACTTGATGTTGTCAAAATCAATGCCGGATAGGTCTGAGCCCCAGGATGGCATTGGCTTTTTCAGGAAGAACTCATAGCCCTTCAAGCGGCGTTCCAGCATCCAGTCAGGCTCGTCCTTTTTGCCAGAGATATCGCGAACTACCTCCTCGTTGATACCGCGACGAGCCGATGCACCAGCATCGTTCTTGTCCGACCAACCAAACTCGTAGTTACCCAGGTCATCCAACTCTGGGCGGTCAATGATTTTCTCGGCCACAAAACCTCCTGATTTTCAAACTGGTTCAACCCAGTAGCCCCGCGGTTATTCCAAACTGCGAGAGCGTGAGAGACTTGAAACAGACCCTAAAAGGTTAACAGTCATCTTGGCTGGCAACTACTTAGGGGAACCTAAGTTAGAGGAAAAACGTGAAAATCATCAAGGCGATCTGGTTTGACAAGATCGTTGCTTCGAAGCGTCTCAGGCTTTACGTGTGGTTATCGCTGGCCACCCAGATTTTGATTGTGGTCACCGGAGGTTTAGTCAGGCTCACCGCATCGGGTTTGGGTTGCCCAACCTGGCCCAAGTGCACCGATGAGTCGATTGTTTCCACCCCAGAGATGGGAATCCACGGCATTATCGAGTTCGGAAACCGACTACTCACCATTGTCCTTTTGGTGGTGGCGCTTCTAACCTTCATAACCATCTTCAGAACCCATCCCGCTAAGAAGCAGATCCTCGGTGTGACCATCGCGTTCTTTGCCAACATGGTTCTACTGGTAGTTTCCTTCGTCCTTATGGTGACCCAGGGAGTTCAGTGGTACCTGGTTGCCCTCTGGGTAGTGATTTTTGCGGTGGCCGCCTACACCGTGGGAACCTTCATCTATCGAGCAAATAAGGCTCTCTGCCGCTCAACGTTGGTTCCTGCCTTTGGTTTGGGACTTGGCATCATCGCCCAGGCCGTGCTCGGTGGCATAACCGTCTTGACTCAGCTCAATCCATGGATCGTTGGCTTGCACTTTGTTGTCTCTGCCTACCTCATAGCTTTAGCCTCCGTTCTGGTGTTCCGCGCATTGCCCAGGGAGATGTCGTCAGTTTCCCGGCTTGCCAGTGCTCTTCGCTGGCCGGTAGTGGCTGTCTCAGCGGTGACAATCTTGATTGGTGTCTTGGTTACCGGAGCTGGTCCGCATGCCGGAGATATCGATACCCCACGAAATGGCCTTGACCTAGAGATCTGGCAGCACTACCACTCCTACCCCGGCTACCTGATGGCAATTCTCATTCTCGTTGCCCTCATAGCCCAGTGGAGAGCCGCCCCAGGCTTCAGGAACTATCCGACCAGGTCTCTCATTTTGCTATTTGTTGCCACCTGCATCCAGGCCGCAGTTGGAGTTATCCAGGCCAGGACTGGAGTGCCACCGTTTTTGGTTGCACTTCACATGTTAGGAGCAGCGGTGCTGAGCTCGATGGTCACTTTCTACTGGCTCACCTGCAAAAAAACTAAATGAGGGTTGTTCACCTTTTCACTCGAGACCTAAGGGTTTCAGATCACGAGGCACTTAGTGCTGCCAGCGACCATGAACTCGGGTTCGCGTACTGCCTGCCAGATGGCTTTAGCGAGCTGTCATCGATTCGTGCGCACTCGTTAGTTGCATCACTTGTGGAGCTTCAGAAAAAGCTTCCGGTTGGTCTAGCAGTCTTCAATTCCAAAGAAGAGTTGGTCGAGTCCCTGAAAATGCAGCAGGTCGAAGCGGTGTTCGCAACCCGCGGCTACGACACTCAGGCCATGCTTTGGCAGAGCAGTCTGGCGGAAGCTCTGTATCACGCGGGAATTGCACTGCATCTGGTGGGGTCTAATTACGCCGTAGTGCCTGGAGAGATCAGAAAAGATGACGGATCTCCGCTAAAGGTATACACGCCCTTCTATAGGCGCTGGTCCGAGCGTGCTTCACAGAAGCCGGTAAACACCGACTTATCCAGGGCTAACTGCTTCACTTTCGAGGGTGGACCCATCCCCGAGCTCACAACAGCCGCGCCTTTCAAAATTCGAGCCGGTGAGGACTACGCCCTGAAAACGCTCAGGCGCTTTCTTCGCGATCGAGTTTCCGGCTACCACGAGCAGCGCGATCGAACAGACTTGGGTGGCACCTCGCACCTCTCCCACGCACTGGCTCATGGCGAAATTCACCCCAGAACGATTCTTGCTCAGTTACCCACTGGTGAGGGTGCGGAGGTATTCCGTAAGGAAATCGCCTGGCGAGAGTTTTATGCCGATGTGATGTTTCACAATCCCCACAGCTACGACCACTATCTCGACCAGCGTTTTGCGAAGATGCGCTACGCCGATCCAACTAAGCAATCCAGACTTCTTGATGCATGGAAGCGCGGCGAAACCGGTTACCCGATAGTGGATGCTGCCATGAGACAGCTGGCTCAAACCGGTTGGATGCACAATCGAGCTCGCATGATTGTCGCAAGCTTCCTGGTGAAAGATCTGCACTTTGAGTGGCAGGTCGGCGCTCGCCATTTCGAAGAACTGCTCACCGATTTTGATCCCGCATCAAATTCTCACGGTTGGCAGTGGACCGCTGGTTGCGGCACTGATGCCTCACCTTTTTTCAGAGTCTTCAATCCGATTACCCAGGGTGAGAAGTTTGATCCAAATGGCGACTACGTAAGGCGCTACATTCCAGAACTGGCTCACATTTCTGGGTCAAAGGTGCATCAGCCTTGGCTTCTGGTGGATGGCTTGGCTCACGGCTACCCAGCGCCGATAGTGGATCACGCAACCGAGAGACTCGAGGCCCTGGCTCGGCTCAAAGAGATTTCGAACTAAAACGGAAGTAACGGGTCGACTGCAATCGCCACGAACAGTAGCGTGAGGTGCGAGATTGATCCGTGGAACAGTCGCATTGGGTTTTTCGGGATCCCAACCTTGGCCTCTGCATACAGGCGGTGCGATTCCCAAGTGAACCAAGCTCCGGCGATTACTGCCACGGCAGTGTAGATAAGCCCCATCCCAGCAACCGGGATCAGCAGCAATGTGGCGGCAAGGTAAGCCCAGGCATAAAGAATGATCTGTCGGCCAACAACCTCGTTCTTAGCCACCACCGGCAGCATTGGAACCCCTGCCTCCCGATAGTCCTCGAGATAGCGCATTGAAAGCGGCCAGTAGTGCGGTGGAGTCCACAGGAAGATGATCAAAAACAGGATCCAGGCGGTTAGCGATACCTCATTGGTAACTGCCGCCCAACCAATCAGTGCTGGCATAGCCCCGGCAGCACCGCCCCACACGATGTTTTGTGGAGTCCTGCGCTTTAGGCCCAGGGTGTATACGAAGACGTAGAACAAAATTGCCGCGAGTGAAAGCAGTGCGCTGAGTAGATTCACCGTCACCCAGAGCCATACAACAGATAGAGCACCAATCCCCCAGGCGAACCAGAGCGCCTCAGACTTTGTTAGCTCCCCGGTAACCAGTGGGCGGTTTTTAGTTCGGCCCATGATCTTGTCGATATCAGCATCGATGTAGCAGTTGAACGCATTTGCACTACCAGCGCTCAAAGCGCCACCGATCAAGGTTGCCAGCATCAATGTAATCGGTGGAATTCCACCGGCCGCGAGCACCATGGTTGGAACAGTTGCAATCAGCAACAGCTCGATAACTCGGGGCTTAGTCAGCGCAAAATAGGCGCGAAGCTTCGCGCCAAAAGTTGGCTTAGATTTTGCGGGGGCTGACATTCGAACAAGTCTAATCCTCCTGCGCATGCCCAGAGCCTGAAGGTATAGACTTCAAAGCAAATTCGGAGCATCGCCGCCCCGTCATCTCCCCCATTGAAAAAGCCTCAAGATTGGAAACTTTTTAATTGTTGGAATGGACTGAACTAGATGACCAGGCG
>JACCDY010135774.1_pt1 | contig 26326 bp, 23 predicted proteins | sample 7446391 | NCBI WGS metagenome assembly JACCDY01 (sample SAMN15323451, study PRJNA562643) | freshwater metagenome | isolation source: river surface water | place: USA:Blue River Watershed | collected 2017-08-18 | reverse complement strand
TTGTGGCGCGATTATTTTCACTTCGCGATGCAAAAAACAGGAGCAAAATTGTTCCAATGGGCGGGGCTGCAAAGTCCAAGATGTGCGCCCATTGTTTTGGACCCGATCAAATGGAACAACTGGAAAAATGGAACTACAGGACAACCATTCATAGATGCCAACATGCGCGAATTGAAAGCCACAGGATTCATGAGCAATAGAGGACGACAAAACGTTGCCAGCTTTTGGGTGCATGAATACGCGCAAGATTGGCGGTATGGCGCTGCGTATTTCGAGGAGCAATTGATCGACTATGATCCAGCAAGCAATTGGGGAAATTGGGCGTATTTGGCTGGTGTTGGACATGACCCAAGAGGGTGGCGAAAATTCAACATCGAGAAGCAAGCCCAGCAGTATGATCCAGATGACAAATATCAAGACCTTTGGTTGAAGAGATGAATAGTTCGATATTCGCAACACAAAATAAAAATCATGAGCGATAGCACCTTTCCACCCTGCCCAAAATGTCAATCTCCATTTACTTATCCCAGCGACAATCTTTTGGTATGTCCTGAGTGTTTCCATGAGTGGAGTCCATCTGAAGAAGCAGAGGAAGCTGCTGCAGCCGCAGCATCGTCACAAATTTTAGATTCCAATGGAACCCCATTGGTGGATGGTGATAGTGTTATCGTAATCAAAGATTTACCAGTAAAAGGCGCTCCAAAACCTGTAAAGGCTGGAACCAAAGTCAAGAACATCCGTTTGGTAGATGGAGATCACAACATCTCTTGCAAGATTGATGGTTTTGGATCCATGGGCTTGAAATCAGAGTTTGTGAGAAAGGCGTAAGCCTATCTTCTTTCTCATTTCAGAAAAAAAATTATACCGAATACTCTTCACCCCAACGGTGTAGGGATTGGATGCTGGGCAATAACTTCTCTCCCTTTTGAGTCAAAGTGTACTCTACGGTTGGCGGCACTGTGGCAAAAACCTCACGAGTAACAATACCGTTGGCTTCTAAATTTTTCAATTCCTTCACCAACATGCGGGTATTGATTCCCTCAATGCTGCGTTCCAATTCTTTGAAGCGCATCTTTCCTTTGGATAAAACATAAATAATGGGCATTGCCCATTTTCCGCCAATCACATCCAAAACTTCCTTTAAACTACACTTGTGTGAAGTTTCTTTCAAATTATTTTTCGCCATAAAGACCTATTTTCATTGATTGCTTTACTTCAGGTTACTACTATACAATCGTGTAACTACTTACAAAAGTAAAGTAATGCCGTTACATTTGTACCATAAAATTGAAATATGAAACTATTAGAAAGTATAAACTTGGGTAATCTAAGTCTAAAAAACAGAATGGCCATGGCGCCCATGACCCGATCAAGAGCCGACATGAACGGTGTTGTCAGCGAATCAACCGTTCGCTATTACGAGCAGCGTACAAGCGCAGGATTGATCATCACCGAGGCCATCAACATCAGCAAGCAAGCCCAAGGCAGTCCATTGACTCCTGGCATTTACACGACCGAACAAATTGAAAGTTGGAAGAAAGTCACCGATGCGGTGCACGCCAAAGGCGGTGTTATCTATGCGCAATTGTGGCATACCGGACGTGTGGGTCACTCTTTGGTGAAAAACGGCGAATTGCCTGTAGCGCCTTCTGCCATTGGCATTCAAGGGCAACAGCACTTTACCATGGAAGGAATGAAAGACTACGAAACGCCTCGTGAATTGACCACTGATGAAATCAAGTCGATTGTACAAGATTACAAAAATGCAGCAGTCAAAGCCATAGAAGCTGGATTTGACGGAGTTGAATTGCACGCTGCTTTCGGTTATTTGCCCAATCAATTTTTGGCAGACAATGCCAACCACCGTACCGATGAATATGGAGGAAGTGATGAAAACCGCAATCGATTTGTATTGGAAATAATGAAAGCCATTGTGGATGCCATCGGAGAAAACAAGGCTGCCATTCGCTTGTCACCAACCAACGTGTACAACAACATCACCCACAGCAATCCCATGGCGCAGTTTACTCATTTGATTGGGCACTTGAACGAGATGCCTCTGTCCTATTTGCATTTGATGAATGTTCCATATCCTGCAGAACAATTTCCCCACTACCCCAAAAATGTGATTGAAGATTTGGGCAAATTATCCAAGCATCCCGTGATGGCCAATTGCGGATACAACCAAGAGACCGGTGAGGCAGAGTTGCAAAAGGGAATTGCGCAAATGATTTCTTATGGCGTTCTATTCTTGGCCAATCCCGATTTGCCACAACGATTTGAAAACAACGCTCCATTGAATGCCCCAGATCGCGCAACGATGTACTCAGGCGGTGATCGAGGGTATATCGATTACCCGTTCATGCATGCATAAAAATTTGGTGATGGGTAAAGAAATTTATTTTCATTTCTGAATTCTAATCGAATAGAATTCGATATACCCTACTTTAGAAGAATTAATTCAACAACAAACAATATGAAATCAGAAAAAACAAAAAAGATCATTTATTGGGTGCTAACAGGTTTGGTATCCTTCATTTTCTTGGGCAGTGCTGCAGGGAAATTAACAGGCAATGAAGAAGCTGTCAAGATGGCCGCCAGTTTTGGAATTGACGCCCACAATTACACCATGATTGGAATTGTCGAACTCGTCAGTCTTTTGTTATTCATTTTCCCACGTACAGGCGTTATTGGAACAATATTATTATCCGCTTATATGGGTGGAGCCATTGCAACGCACGTACAAAATGGTGTTCCCATTCTTGCTCCTTGTGTAATTCTCACCTTCGTTTTATTGGTTGCTTTTTATCGTTTTCCAGAGTTGGTGAGCCGCGTTTTGAACCGACAATCTTAAACAGATAATTTAAAGAACAAAAAAGAGGACTTAGGTCCTCTTTTTGTTTAAAATTATCTTTATCAATTCCTCAAAATCGTAATCACTTCCCGATACATGAATCGATAAGAAAAGAAAAACCCGCAAACCCTTGCCTGTAGCGGCTTTTCAGAAGTAATTCGAGCAACAAATGAGCAACTACTCATCAGATTTCGACTTTGTTGCGTTACAAATCAGCAACAATAAAGAACGATAAAACGAAGATAAATTAAATTTTTGATACTTGTATTTTGTTGTAACTATTTTCTGTTTTTTACTTCACATCATCTATTCAAAACACACCCCGATGAACAGTGAATATTTGAACAAATGAACATTACAACGACTCCGAAATAAGAACCTTACTTAAAGAAGTTTAAATCATGATGATTAGCTAATCAAAAATTGAAGAAGCTGGTAAAGAATGGTAGATTTCCATTTAATTAAAAAATCTGTCATTCATAAAGTTCATCCCAAAATGGGGTATAATTACTGCTATTTATTTAGAGGGTTAATGTATATTTTTGTTATGCTATATTGCGTTATGTGTAGAACTACGGTATAACAAAATGAAGAAGTAGGCATATAAACAAGTTATAGCCAATGGTAGGACAACAACCGAAACGACAGAATTTTAGAATATGGACAGCATTAAATTAAACGACATTTTACGACTTGACAACCTTGACAATGTTAAGATTCGTTTCAATTTAATGTTTGCTCAGAATTGGAATCCAATAGAACTTTTTAAGAATGGCGACATTTCAACAATGCTTGCAGGACAATATTGGAACTACAACAAAAACAAATCTTACAAGCAAGGACAAATTACAATTGGACTTGTAAAAATTAAGCCGAACGAAGATTTTTGGTTACTATTTCATATTGGACAGGTAACAAAGGACTTGAATAATCTGAACGGAGTTGGTTACGAGTATCAAGACTTGCCTGAATACGAAAAATATGTCGGACGTTTAATCGTAAAATTTAAAAACAAAGCACAGACAATGATACGTAACGCTGAATCTGTAATTGACGACTGTTACGTTTCGCAAATTTTGCCCGACACATTTGACAACGACTTATTCCCTGGCTATGAAAAGGTAAATATCTCTTGGGACGAAATGCAAAGAGTTTTAGAAAAAGACAATTGGAAAACTGCACTTCAAAATCAAAAAGGCGTTTACTTGTTGACAGATGTTTCAAATGGTAAAAAGTATGTTGGTTCAGCATACGGAGAAAATATGATTTTAGGTCGTTGGAGAGCATATGTAAAAACTGGACACGGTGGAAACGTTGGACTTAAACGACTGACTTTTGACCACATTAAACAGAATTTCAAATATTCAATCCTCGACATTTACAAATCAACAACTGACGACCAAATCATTATAGACAGAGAGAGTTGGTGGAAAGAAATTTTACAAAGCAGACAATTTGGATATAATGAAAACTAACGGACGACCAAGAACCACTGGCTATAACAGCGGTTTGGCAAAAGTGGCGGTTCAGTGCTCCGCAGACACATTTGTGGTGAAAATCGCCACCTTCGCCAAGCTGCGGAACGTTATAGGGCATTTTAAAAGACGACATTGTGAACATATTAAAGAAACTATTTAAAAGAGAAAAAGTGGCAGAGAACAACGTAACTGTAGACAAAAATGTTGAAAAAATAAGTAGTCCAATAAGTGAGCCTATTTTAAATCATTTAAGAATGAAAACGACAGGTGCTCTGCTTCTCACAGGAGACTGGGGTAGCGGAAAGACTTATCACATTAAGAAATATATTTTCCCATTAATCGAAAAGACTACCGACTTTAGCCCCATTATTGTTTCTTTATATGGTGAAACAGACAAGAATAATATTGCACAAAAAGTTCTCTTTGCCTACTTTGACAGTAAAGGTAAAAATGTAAATCTCGGCACTGGGACTATTGCAAAAAATGTAAAAAAACTATCAGAAGCAATTCCATATATCAAAAAGTTTGTAGACGTAGAAAAACTGATACTTGGAACAGGTGAAAACGTTTTTAGATTAATTCCTCACGACAAACTGCTCATCTGTTTTGATGACATCGAAAGAATGAGTGATAAAATTAATGTGGACGATTTTTTGGGAATAATAAATGACTTGGTTGAAAACAAAGGCTGCAAGGTATTACTTATAGCTAACGAGACAGAAATAAAAAATGGAATTACTTTTAAAGAAAAGACCATTGAAAAAACAATCCATTTTATTCCTAATCTAAGTGAAATATATGATAGTATTGCCAATGACTATTCAGACAGTAATTTTAAAACATTCCTTTTAAATCATAAAGATTTTTTCATTCAAACACTAATTACTTTAACAGAAGACACTCAATTAAACAAAGAGCTAAAAAAGTCATTTTCAAATATTCGAACTTTAAAATTTGCCCTAGAACATTTTAAGGTAGCATTTGAATTGCTAGTTGAAACCAATGAAATAAATGAATTGCTTTTAGCTCAATTAAGAAATTTGTGGATTTTCACTTTGTCAATTTCAATTGAATTTCGAAAACCCAATAATATAAGCTTGACAGATAAGAAAAAACTTGACAGCCAAACTTCAACTTTTTCTGATATAGATTTCTCAAACTTTGACTTCTTATCGCAAGGTAACAGTGAAGAAAATATTGAAGTGGAAAATGAATGGACATATTCTGAAAACTTTAAAAAAGCATATTATAATAGACTTTCTGAGTCATACATCTATTATGAAGAACTATACAATTTAATTACATCAGGTAAGCAGATAAATAAGACAACATTTACACAAGCCTTGGAAGAAAGTTTTAAAGTTAAGGAAGGCAAGGTAAATCCAGCACATCAAATTATTAATTCATTTCTTCATCAAGGCTATTGGAAATATTCAGATGAAGAGTTTGTTCACACCTTAAAAGAACTTCTGAGATATTGTGAAGAAGGAATTCTAGAAGACATTGTTTCTTACTTGAATGCAGGTGTTTACCTGCTTGGATTTAGTGAAGTTATCGAAATTGACAAAGACACAATTACGTCAAAAATTAAAACAGGACTTGATATATTTCTTCCTAAAGTAAATTTCAATCACTTTGCTAAATCTCAATTTGAAATGGTTCAAAGCAATTTTATAGGAGAGCATTTAACAGCTCTGGTTGAACACATCAAACATAGAGTGAAAGAGATAGAAGATTTAAAGGATGTTGAAGAAGCAAAAAATATTCAATCTCTCTTTGAAACTAATTTATCGGAGTTTGTCAAAAAGTTTCTTCCAGAACGATATGACATTAGGACACCTGATAAGGCATTGTTTCACCAATTAAAAACAGAAAGTGTAAAGCAAGGAATAAAAGCTGCAAAACCAGAAGGAATAATGGACTTGACATCACTTTTTAAAATAAGATATTTAGACACATCCTTCAGCGAATATTTAACAGACGAAATGAAGTTTTTGACTGAACTGGAAGAAGGTATTTCTGAAATAGACTTAACTAAAAAGTCACTTTCAAATCACTTAATTCAAAGCCAACTAAGCCCAAGACTGAATGAAGCTAAACAACAATTACAGTCATATATAGACAGAAAAGCACAGCAAGGACAATGAAAAGTGAATTGATAGCAACAATAAAAACGCCCTGTAACAGGCGTTTGGCTCAATGGCGGGTAAAGTGGTTAATTAAACATTCTACCTCGCATCAACTTTTGTGGTGTATTGACAGTTTAGTGCTTCGAAATCCGCCACTGCGCCAAGCGCCAAACCGTTAGGTGCAAGCCTAAAAAAACACAATCACAATATGATAGAATTCGAAACAATAAGTTCAGGAGCAAAATTTGTAAGGGCAGACCTTCACATACATTCATTTGGTGACGAAGGTTCATTTGATGTGTCCGACACAACTATGACACCTGAAAATATAGTAGATACCGCAGTTAGCAAAGGTTTATCAATCATTTCCATTACCGACCACAATGAAATCTTGAATGTAAAAAGAGCAATTAAACACGCTGAAGGAAAATCAATTCTTGTAATTCCAGGAATTGAGGTTAGCACTACTCAAGGACATTTACTAGTTTACTTTGAAACATTTAATGACTTACAAAATTTTAAAGGTAAACTAAATATTTCAGAAGATAGAGAAAGGTGTAGTCAAGGTATAGTAGATTGTTTAAATATTGCTAAAGTTCATAATGGAATTGGCATTTTAGCACATATAGACTTATCCTCTGGTTTTGAAATGACAATCGGAAGATTTGGACCACCAATTGAAGATGTTATTAAACATCCAAATTTGCTTGGAATTGAAATAAGTAAAAAATCATCAATTAATTTTTATACTGATGATGATGATAGTGCAGACAGGAAAAAACTATTTAATCTAAGAAAAGAATTTCTAAATCTTACAAAGGATTATGAAATACCCAAGTTAATGTCTTCGGATTCACATACTCTGACAAGACTAGGAACAAATGCCGATGGTGAAACAAAATTAACAAGGATTAAAGTTGAAACTTTATCATTTCAATCCTTTCGAATAGCTCTAATTTCAAGCAATTCTAGAATTAGAATTGAGAACTTTATCCCCGAAAGAATTCCAAAATTCTTTGGATTAAAAATTGAAGGGGGATTATTAGACAAACAATTAATTAAATTTAGTGATAACCTTACTTGCATAATTGGAGGTAGAGGAGCAGGTAAATCCACACTTTTAGAATCGTTAAGAGAGACATCAGGCAATACCTCAATATCAAAAGTAGTTGATTCTGATGTATGGCCTGAAAAAATCACTTTATATTATGAAGATGAAGCAGGACAAATTCATACTCTCACAAGAGAAAAAAACTCAGAAGTCATCAACCCTAATGACCCTATTAACGGTTTATTGAGAGTTCCAATTGAAAGTTATGGTCAAGGCGAAACAGCAGAAACAATTCAACATAGCGATAAAAACCCACAAGTTCTAATAGACTTTTTAGACTCGTTTATTGACATTAAATCATTAAAGGTTGAAGAAAGTGAAGTGCGGGAATTAATACTGCAAAATCAAAGTGAAATAAACAAACTAAGATTAGAAGTTTCCAATATTCCAGAGACAGAACGACAAAAGAAAGTTCTTGAAGCCAAACAAGAGCAACTTAAAAAAGATAAAGCGGGTGAACTTGTCAAATACCAAATAGCACTTTTAAAAGAAAGAGAAATAAGGAAAAATATTGTCAATGATTTAAACGAACTAATTAAACGATACGGAACGATTCTTTCAGATAATTCTGTTTTTCAAAACTTCGAAAAGCTTACTGATGCTGAAATAATTGTAGGCAAGGAATATTTCACAAAAGTTAAACAATTGGTTGCTGAGTTTTCAACTATTGTTTCATCAAAATCAACTGAACTCAATGATTCTTTAAAGGTTAAAGTTGAAGAACTAAAAACCGAAATAACTAATTGGTCAGAAAAGGAAAAAGCTATTCAAGATAAAATAGATGAGAAAAAATTAGACCTAGAATCAAAAGGAATACCATTTGATTTAGGTAAAATTAATCAGATTGCACAAGAGCTATTATATTATCAAGACAGATTACGCAAACTTCAACAAAGTAATCTTGATTTAAACCAATTAATTGAAAATCGGAATGTTCTGTTAGTTAGACGAAGAGACTTAAAAAACAAAATATTCTTTACAAGAAAACATTTCGCAGACACAGTAAATACAAATCTTAAAAATACAGTTGATGGATTTTTTGTTAGTCTAAAATACAGTCAAGGTACCTACTCCCCTCAATTTTCTGAACACCTAAAATATGTTATGGATTGGAGAACCTCAAAGGTTGTGAAATCCGACTATATTGAACGGAGTTTTTCTCCATTAGAATTGGCAGCATTCATAAAGAACAGAAAACTAGAGCCGTTAAAGAATATTCTTGACACAGAAAGCAATAGAGTAATTAACGATTCCGACATTGCAAATATTCAAAGTAAATTAAGTCAAAACAATTCCTTTGAGGATTTAGAATCTATACAATTTGATGATAGACCTTCAATAATAGTAACTAAGAAAGTAAAGGATGAAATAACTGGTGAAGAAAAAATGTTCACTAAAAACTTATCTCAATTATCATTAGGACAACAACAATCAATTTTATTGGCAATTTTATTGCAATCTAAAAGTAAGTATCCACTTATTATTGACCAGCCAGAAGATAATCTTGACAGTGAATTCATTTACAAGACAATAGTAGCCAATCTCAGAAAAATCAAAGAAAACAGACAAGTTATTATTGTAACTCACAATCCTAACATTGCTGTTTTGGGTGACGCTGAATTAATCACTCCTTTAAAAAGCACTAGTATAAAATCTATAATCTACGAAAGAGGTTCTATTGACAAAAACGAAACAAGAAAACTTTGTTGCGACATATTAGAAGGCGGAGAACAAGCATTTAAAAAAAGGTTAGACATCTATGGAATTAAATAGCGACAAAAGGCCAGCACATAACAGCACCTAAAAGAAATTGGGCGTTGAGTGGTTAAATGAAGCTTTATGCTTCGTATCACTTTTTGTGGTGGCAGACAGTATAGTGCTCCGAAACCCGTAACTGCGCCAAGCGCCAAAACGTTAGCGACAAGGCTATCATTAGAACAATCAAGGACATAAAGCGTTTTAACAATTAATTTCAATACTTTTGCACTATGAATTCTTGGGATTTAGGGCATATAGTAACTCATTACGTAAATCAGAAAGGCGACACGGTTTCACACAAGAAACTGCAAAAACTTTTATATTACGTTGAAGCTTGGCATTTAGTCAACTTTAAGACTCCTATTCTTGAAGAAAATTTTGAAGCTTGGGTTCACGGTCCAGTTGTGCCTGAACTTTATCACAAACTAAAAGAATTTGGATTCAATAATTTGCAAGTTATAAATGATGAGTTTGATACTGTGGACGAAGAAATACAAGCAATTATTGAACGAAGCGCAATTTCATCCGAGCAAATTGAGTTAATAGAGAGTATACTTAGCCGCTATGGTAGTTTAACCTCTTTTGAATTAGAATTATTGTCCCACAACGAAGCTCCTTGGGTTGAAGCAAGACAAAATATACCTCCTCACGTTCCTTGTAACAATGTAATTTCAAAAGATAGAATGTTAGAATTCTATTCAAGTATGAATTAACATGGGGAATGGAAAAAAGGGAAATAACTTTCAAATTGCTGACCCTAAAATTCAGTTAGACGAGATAAAAAAACACAAATCCAAGTATAACCTTGGCGAAAAAGGATTTTCATTTTACGAAATAAGAGAATTAAAGCCTGTATTTGCATTTGACTATCTTTCCTTAAACGGAACTAACCTATGCTATAACTCAACCGACCTTACTATTAATGATTTTATTGGTTTTCTTGATGGACTAAAAAGAAATTCTTCAATAACATATAATGAGCTAAGAACGAATAAGAATTACAGATTTCACTCAATTGATTTTGACAAGGACAACATTTCAATAAGCAGAAAAGATTTTAAAAAAACATTGACGTTTAAAGAAGAACTGCTGTCAGATGAAGAGTTGCCAACCTTATATCAATTTGACCTCCATTATAGCCAAAAAGCAAGAGCTTGTGGCTTTTTATTCAAAGGTGTTTTTTATTTAGTTTGGTTTGACAGCAACCATATAATTTATCCGGGTGACAACTAAGTCCAGCTCCCAACACGGGTCTTGCGTCAATTAAACTTTAATAACATGCAGAAACTTCGTGCTCAGAAAACCACAAAAAGACCGAGACCTTTATTGTCAAAACACTAGCAATGAAACAATTTCCTAAGATGATTTCTTGTTGAAATTTATCAATTTTTTATTTCACTCTTAAATTCAAAATACGCACCAATGAACAGTGAATATTTGAATAAATAAACATTGTAAATAGGTGTTTCAAAAAATATTTCATGTTTTTTGTCTATAACGGTCTATAGTAGTCTAGACTTCCGTCTCAAAGTGTATCAAATTGTCCAGCCCCTTTTTCTTTCAAAAAAATGATTTTATTTTAGTCGTCTATGGAAGCAAATACCACGATAAAATTACCAACGAAATGCTCATGGAGCAGTTCATGGAAATGAAATCCATGATCATAAATTTGCAGTCCGAAATGGACAGTCTAAAAAATCCAGTAGATGATTTCTTGACTAAATGGATTGATACATTCGAAGTAATGCGCATGTTGAATATATCACGACGCACTATTGATAATTACATCAAGGCAGGTAAGCTCAAACCAGTACGAATAAATAAGCGAAATCATTTTGCTGTCGCTGAAGTCAAAGGACTGATGTATGTACCTGACATACCTAAAATCAGAACCTTGCGTGAAGAGGTTCAAATCATGATGGGGCATTTAGCAAAAATGGAAGAAGCTGGCGAGGAATGGTAGTTGTTTATTTTTTGTAACTACTAATTAACCAACAACCGAAACGCTCGTTTCGTTTGTTCTATCTCGCTATTACTGATTCCAAATTTCTTGGCAACGACACGCCAGTTAGAAATTTCATGATTTTTTGGATTGTTTGGGTGCTCGTTTTCTGGTGATGATTCCAGCATCCTGCAATTTTCTACCTAATGGATCTGCTGCAGCAACCGTGGTTAGATCTTTCTCTAATCCTAATACAAAAAGTACTTGTAAATAGCTCCCAATGGCAACAGTAGGACTACCTTGTTCGATATTATAAATGGTCTTTCTGCCCAGACCTGTACGCTCTGCAATTTGCTCAGCGCTCAATTTTCTGCGCAAGCGAGCCAATTGTATATGCTCTCCTAGATCTTTTAAAATCTTCAGGTTTTTAGGCAATATAGCAGGTGCTGTTTTCATATAACTTGTCTTATAGAGGACAAATATGAAATGTTTTATCCGTTTTATGACAAGTTATTATAATTTTTATTCGGAGGGGCGTTCGAATTGCATGAATTTTTCCGATTTTTTCATGCAATTTGGATAGGATGTTTATAAGAGAGGGAACTTATACCCTACTATTATTAGGTCTGAAGCTAATCAAACAAAAGACAGTTTTTCTAAAAAGTGTCTTTTGTTTGAAAAGACTGACTTGAATAAAAACAGGTAGCATAATTCACCAACTATTTCCATTTTGGAAATAGTTGCATTTAACAACCAGCTACCGAGCATTCCTCGGCAACTGAATTCATACTTTTTCACCCATCCATTTAGGTGTTCTTTCCCAACGGTAAAATAACCCTAACATTACTATATAAACACAATTAAATTTACTGTTCGAATCTAAATTCTTATTAATGCCTTTCGTTTGTTATATTTGAATAAATATTGACAAGTCGGAGGTAGATATGAAAACTATGTTTGGAACCAAGATTCGCTCTTTACGAGAAGCTCAAGGATTGATGCAACGTCATGTGGCTTACCACTTAGATATTGATTCTCCTATGCTGAGTAATGTGGAACGTGGTGAACGTAAGGCTCGCAGAGATTGGATCCCGAAATTGGCAGAGCTACTAAAAACCAATGAGGATGAGCTACTCACCGCTTGGCTTGCTGACCGCATACAGGAGCTTGTCCAAGATGAAAAAGTAGCAAAAGACACCATTAAAACGGTGGCTATTGAAATGGGAATGAAAGTAAAATAATGCAACCTGTTCCATTTTGGAACAATTATAATTTGAGACAAATACTATGGAAAAATCAACCATAATAAAACTGAATAAATCATTTGAAGAATCTGCATACGAGCAAGACGGTGTAGAATACTGGTTAGCAAGAGAACTCCAAGAGCTACTTGGTTATTCAGATTGGCGAAACTTCTTAAATGCAGTTGAAAAAGGAAAAGAAAGCTGTAAAACCATAGGGGAAGCGGTTATTGACCATTTCGTTGACGTCACCAAAATGGTCAAAATCGGTTCGGGAGCAGAGCGTAAACAAGATGATATCATGCTCACCAGATATGCTTGTTACCTAATTGCTCAAAATGGTGATCCTAAGAAAGAACAAATTGCTTTTGCTCAAAGTTACTTTGCAATTCAAACTAGAAAACAGGAGTTACTTGAAGAACGGATTCAACTTAATGAACGATTACAGGCTAGAGAAAAACTAGCTGCGACTGAAACGGAGCTTTCTAAAAACATTTATGAAAGAGGAGTTGACAATAAGGGTTTCGCAAATATTCGAAGCAAGGGAGATTGGGCATTATTTGGAGGTATAACCACTAGCAACATGAAAAAGAAGCTAGGTGTACCAGAAAATAGACCTCTAGCAGATTTTCTCCCAACTATTACAATTACGGCGAAACAATTGGCAACAGAAATTACCAATTTCAATGTAAAACAACACAACCTTAAAGGGGAAGGAAGAATTACAGATGAACATGTAAAAAACAATACAGATGTTCGTGGACTACTTGGTAAAAGCGGAATAAAACCTGAGCAACTGCCTGCTGAAGAAGATATTAAAAAACTTGAACGCAGAGTAAAAGCTGCTGATAAAGGAATTGAAAAGAAAAAACTCAAAGGAAAAAACAAATAATACGGAGAGAGAGGTTAATGAACCCTTCGGAGATACAAATAAAATATGTACGAATCTGAAAAAATAACTCGAAAGAAAAGAATCGACCAACAACTTAAATCTGTTGGTTGGATACTTATTTCATATACCGAAGGGATGGATATTTCTTCTCTTTCAAATCATGCGATTGAAGAATATCAAACAGCAAACGGCCCTGCTGATTATGCCTTTGTAGTAAAAGGAAAAATGTTGGGTTGTGTAGAAGCGAAAAAACTTGAGGTAGGTGCAGCAAATGTTCTTGAACAGGCTAAAAGATATTCTAAAGGTGCCCCTGAGACCATTGGTGATTGGAATGGCTATCATATCCCTTTTCTCTATTCCTCAAATGGAGAATTGATTTATCATCTTGACGCTCGCAAGGGCAGCAACATAAGTAGGCAGATTTATCAATTCCCTACCCCTGATGCAGTGTATATCGAGTTTCATCAAAACAAAGAAGCATCATTAAAGTGGTTAATTGAAAAGCCTATTGAAACTCCTGGACTTAGGCCTTATCAAAAAGAAGCAATCAAAGCTTATGAAAATGGGCTTGATGAAGGTAAGCGACAGATGTTATTGGCCATGGCCACCGGAACAGGAAAAACATTTACTACAGTAAATCTCGTTTATCGAATGTTGGCTTCCGGTTATGCAAAGAGAATCTTATTTCTTGTAGATAGAAAATCACTCGCTGCGCAATCTGTAACAGCATTTGCATCTTTTGATACTCCAAGAAATATCAAGTTTAAGGATGAATACGAACTATACTCACAGCGTTTCAAGCGCGAAGATTTTGAAGGTGAGGCTTACGATCCAACTGTTTTGCCGAATGCATATCTAACAAATCCTGATAACTCGAAAACTTTCTTGTATGTCTGTACCATTCAAAGAATGGCAATAAACCTATATGGTAAGGCTGGTGCTTTTGGTGATGATGAAGAAGGTGATGAAGAAGGGGATGCTTTGCCGATACCTTCTCATGCTTTTGATTTGATTATTGCTGATGAGTGCCACCGTGGCTATACCTCTAAAGAAACAAATGTATGGCGTAATGTACTCAATCATTTTGATGCTATTAAAGTGGGCTTAACAGCCACCCCTGCTTCACATACTGTTGCATACTTCGGGAAACCGATTTTTAATTACCCTTTACAACAAGCTATCGAGGAAGGATACCTAGTAGACTATGATGCAGTTGCAATAAATTCTGAGGTATTGATGAATGGGGCTTTTTTAAAGGAAGGGGAACAAGTAGGTGTGATTGATACGGCAACAGGTCGAGAGCAAATAGACCAACTGGAAGATGAACGAGAATTTTCATCTACCGAAATTGAAGAAAAAATAACAGCTCCTGATACCAATCAAAAAATTATTGAGGAGCTGAAAAAGTATACAGATGAATGGGAACAAAGAACCGGAAGATTTCCAAAGACTTTGATTTTTGCTTCTAACGATATTGCCATGGTTTCTCATGCAGACCGATTAGTCAATATCTGTAAATCTGTATTTGGTCGTGGTGATGACTTTGTTGCCAAAATAACCGGAAGTCCTACAGTGGATCGTCCACTTAAAAAAATTAAAGAGTTTCGTAACAGACCAAATCCTAGCATTGTAGTTACTGTTGACATGTTGAGTACTGGAGTTGATATCCCTGCTCTTGAGTTTATCGTTTTTCTGAGACCAGTAAAATCGCGTATCCTTTGGGAGCAGATGCTTGGTCGTGGAACTAGAAAATGTAATGACATTGATAAGACACACTTTGTCATTTTTGATTGTTTCAATGGGACTTTAATAAAATACTTCAAAGATGCCAGTTACAATTTTAAGATTGATCCTCCAGGCACTGAAACAGTCAGCATGAAAGAACTTATAGATAGAATTTACAATAACGAAGATACTGCTGCTAATGCGAAGCGATTGAGTAAACGCCTGCATCGAATCGAAAAAGACATGAGTGGAAAAGCACGTGAAAAATTCGCTACCTATATTCCTAATGGTGACATGGGAAAGTTTGCAGAACAGATTTCTAAATTTTTTGAAAAGTATAGATAATGGCAAAACAATTCCCTGAAATATTCGAAAGTTTCAGCAGCATCATGGAGTTGTTGCGAAATGATAAATTCCAGGATTTACTGGTAAACTATGAGCGTGCTAAAAAAGTTTTCCTTGTAGGTTACGAGGTAGAAGATTCTGTCACTTCTCAAGTTCTGTTCGATACACAAGGCAAGTATGGATTAAAACCGGAAGATTATCTGATCGCCTTTGCAGAGTTTGTTAAGCAAAAGGAAAAAGAAATTGAAGCTATTGCCATAATCTTAAATAAACCTAAAGATTGGAATACAAAAGCCCTAAATGAATTAAGGCACACATTAAAAGCAAATGACTATGATGAGCAAAATCTTCAAAAGGCGCATCGAATTGTCTATCACAAAGAAGCTGTAGATATTATCAGCATGGTAAAACATGCTGCCAAAGACACTGAACCATTACTTAGTCCAGAAGAGCGAGTGGAACAAGCTGTTAAAAAAGTTGTGGCAGGAAAGCTGCTCAATGATGAACAGCAAAAATGGATGGAGTATATCAAAGAACATCTTAAACAAAACATGACAATTGACGAAGATGATCTGAATGAGCTTCCGGTATTTGCTGACCGTGGTGGACTCTCCAAATTCAAACGAGTTTTCGAAAACGATTATCAAAATTTAATTAACGAACTAAACCTGGCAATAGCCGCATAAAATATGAGTGATGTAGTAAATAAACTGTGGGGGTTCTGTCATACCCTACGCCACGAAGGAATCGATTACAACGATTACATTGAGCAATTATCTTTTCTATTGTTTTTGAAGATGGCAGATGAAAAAGAAATGCACATCAACAAAAAGTATAACTGGCAATCCATTCTGAAATTAAGTGGTGGTGATTTGATGGATCACTATTCCGATGCTCTGCGCGAATTAGCAAAAGAACAAGGATTGTTGGGTGAGATTTTTACTCAAGCACAAAATCGTTTCAATAATCCGGTGAGTTTAAAGAAATTACTCAACCTGATTGATGAGGATGAATGGACTTCTATGGATGTTGATGTGAAAGGAGCAGCATTTGAAGGGCTATTAGAGAAAGCCGCTAGTGAGGGAAAGAAAGGTGCGGGGCAGTATTTTACACCAAGGCCTCTTATCCAAAGTATGGTGCGTATGATGAAGCCCGATCCACGTGGACACAAATCATTTACGATTACCGACCCATCTTGTGGAACTGACGGATTCCTGTTGTCTGCATACGAGTGGTTATTACACGAATGTAAAGGAGTATTTCCTCGTGAAGATGTAAAGCGCATTCGTGAGAATACCTACTATGGTCAGGAATTGGTAGCAAGACCAAGGCGCCTTGCATTAATGAACATGTATTTGCACGGTGTAACACCCAAGATTAAATTAGGCGATACAATCTACAATACTCCTGGCTCTGATAGATTTGATGTAGTACTAGCCAATCCCCCATTTGGTACAAAAGGTGCAAATCAAATACCGGAGCGTGATGATTTTACTGTTTCTACCGCTAACAAGCAATTGAATTTTGTACAACACATTGAAAGTACATTAAAAAATGGTGGAAGAGCTGCTGTTGTATTACCGGACAATGTTCTGTTTGAGGATAAAGCCGGTGAGGTGTTTGAGATTTTAATGCAGGATTGTAATCTTCATACGATACTTCGTTTGCCAAGAGGAACCTTTACCCCATATGCACAAGGAGTAAAAGCCAATGTTATTTTCTTTCAAAAAGGATTGCCAACAGAGAAGGTTTGGATATACGATAACAGAAGTAATATAGAGGGAATTACTAAAAAAGACCGCCCCTTAACCAATAAGCATTTTGAAGAATTTGAAAAATGTTACGGTGATGATGCAAATGGTAAAAGTAAACGAAAAGACCAGGGGGAAGAAGGTCGTTTCAGGTGTTTTAGTATTGAAGAGATTAAGAAACGTAATTACAAATTAGACATCACCTGGTTAAAAGATGAAAGCATTGAAGATGCTGATTCATTGCCAGAACCAACCGATTTAGCCACCGAGGCCATTGCAGAATTAGAAGCTGTAGTGGATGATTTAAAGGACATTTTAACCCTTTTAGAAAACGATGGAGAATAATATACCTGATAGCTGGGAAATGGTGAAACTTGTCGAGCAATTGAATTTTCTACCAACAGGAGTCAAAGAATTTAGCGGCACAAGAAAATACTATTCCACTGGTAGTATTCAGGAAGACAAAAATACACCTGAAGGAGATTTTACATATCAAAATCGACCATCAAGAGCCAACAGAATCTCAGTTAATGGAGATGTTTTTCAGGCAAGGATGAAAGCGACAGATAAAGGAATCTTGGTAGATGATAAACTACACGACCAATTGTTTTCAACAGGCTTTTTACAACTTAGACCATACGGAAACACTTACAATAACAAGCTTTTATATTACCTGATTAAATCCGAGCAATTCCTGACTCAAAAGAATGAGTATGCAACTGGATCCACACAGGAAGCACTTACCGACACTGGAGCAAGTGAAATTGAAATTCCACTCCCGCCCCTTGCAGAACAGCATCGGATTGTTGCCAAGCTGGATGCTCTCTTTGATAAAATTGAAAGCAACAAAAAGCGCCTTGATAAAATTCCAGTGATACTTAAACGTTTTCGACAATCGGTATTAGCTGCAGCGGTGAGTGGTAAGTTGACAGAGGATTGGCGACAGAAGAATCAACACAATAAATTAACTATAAATGAATTAATATCTATTCGCGAGGAAAATCACAATGAAATTGGAGAAAGACAAAAAAAACAGAATAAAACAACTCCGAAATTGCCAAAATTTCAAGTTTTAGAAAATGACAATTTACCCGAAAATTGGTTATCAATTTCAGTTGAATCAGCAACAACCTTCATTATAGACTGTTTACATAGTACACCAAAATTTACTGAATCAGGCGACTTGTGTATTGATACAACTTGTATTGAACCATTTAAAATTTTATATACTTCTGCAAGAAAAATAACGAAGGAATCTTTTATTGAAAGAACAAGCAGAATGAGTCCAGAAAAAGGAGATATTCTTTTTAGCAGAGAAGGCACTATTGGAACTGCTGTGCTTTATAATGGCGAATTCCCAATTTGTTTGGGTCAAAGAATGATGATGTTTCGTTTTGCAAGTTATGTTTCTTCAAAATATGCAGAGCTTTATATGGGCTCATTTTATTTTAAACAACTTTACTCTCCATTTATTTCAGGAACATCTGCTCAACATGTAAACATTGGTGACATAAGACCGCTTGAATTTTTATTACCTCCTACAGAAGAGCAAAAAGAAATCGTAAAACGGGTAGAACAACTTTTTACTTTTGCCGATAAATTAGAAGCTCGTTACAATAAAGCAAAAGTCATGTTAGATAAATTGCCTCAAAGCATTTTAGCCAAGGCATTTAGAGGTGAGCTAGTAACTCAAGATCCTAATGATGAACCAGCAAGTGTGCTATTAGAGAAAATAAAAGTAGAGAAAGAGAAATTGAAACTGGTTAAAAATAATCGTAAAAAGAAATAATTATTTTGCTGTTATAAAAATAATAGAAGAATATGCTTAGTGTACTAAATAAAATGAATGAAAGACTAGAATCGTCAAAAAATGATTCAGACACCGCATATTTTATGGACTTAATGTTAGCAGGAGAACAACTCACAAAACTCGTAACTCTTGGTTTAGTAGCCTGCATCATGGATGATAGTAAGAGACACCGGTACAGTCAAGAACATAGACTTATAAGAGCCGATGGTATTGGAGAATGGAGTTCAGTTATTGACGAAGTTTTGTCCGGGCCATCATCACAATTTTTCAATCCATCTGCACATTCAATACAACAAGAGCTTAATGGAAGATTTGATAATTCAAGTTGGCAATATGGGAGTGTTAAATATTTATGTGAATGCATTCAAATTATCGAGCCAACATTCGACGACCCTCCATTAAAAGTTACAGGAAAGACTTGGTTTTCGTATTTTGCAAATTTCAGAAACAAAACAAAAGGGCATGGAGCCTACAATGCTGACATCTATTCAATCTTATCACTAAAGCTGAATCAATCTATTAAGATTATTCAAGAAAACCTCTCTCTTTTATCAAAGATTGAGTGGGCTTATTTGCACCGAAATCTATCTGGCAAGTATAAGGTAACTGACATATCATTAACTGCCGATAGCTTTCACTATCTCAGAAAAACGACAACCGCTAATTTTGAAAATGGAATATACATTAACATTGAAAAACCCGTTAAAATTGAGCTGTTATTTTCCAATTCAGATCTAACCGACTTTTTCTTACCAAATGGCGGATTTAACAATAAACGTTTTGAACTTTTATCCTACATAACAGGAAATAAAAATTTTGAAAATGCAGGCTCACATTTAACTCCACCTGGCGAATTACCCTCAAGTGAGACTGAAGGAATTGGAAATTTAGAATTAATTGGTCAAGTATTCACCAATCTTCCTTCAATGAATCAAATTTATATTCCGAGAAATGAACTAGAAAATGAGCTACAGAAAAAAATATTAGATGAAAGGCATCCTATAATTACTTTAACGGGAAGAGGGGGAATTGGGAAAACATCACTTGCGATATCGGTGCTTAAAAAAATATGCGAATCAAATCGCTATGCATCTATAATTTGGTTTAGTGCAAGAGATATCGATTTATTAATAGAAGGTGCAAAACCAGTAAAAGCTCATATTTTATCAAATGATGATATAGCCAAAGAATATATTAAGCTAGTTGATCCTAAAGAATCAAAAGAAAAAGGATTTAAACCTAAATTGTTTTTTGAAAAAGAATTAGAATATAATTCAATAGGACCAACTCTATATATTTTCGATAATTTTGAAACCGTTAGAAATCCAATTGATTTATTCAACTGGCTTGATACATTCATAAGAAATCCAAATAAAATTCTTATTACCTCAAGATTTAGAGACTTTAAAGCCGATTATCCGATAGAAGTTGGTGCAATGAATGAGCAAGAGTTTTATTCACTAGTTCATGAAACCTCGAAGAGTCTTGGGATCTCACATTTAGTCAATAATAAAGATTATCTTGAAGAATTATACAATGAATCGGATGGTCATCCATATGTTGTAAAGGTTTTATTGGGTGATGTGGCAAAAGAAGGTAAATTAAATAGAGTTAAAAGAATTGTTGCTAGTAAAGATGAAATATTAACAGCTCTTTTTGAAAGAACATATAATGGACTATCTCCAGTTTCAAAGAGAATATTTTTAACTTTATCTAATTGGAGGTCTACAATACCTGAAATTGCAATCGAGGCGATACTTCTTCGTGAAACAAACGAATTAATGGACGTAGGAAAAGGTATAGATGAGTTATTTAGGTCATCTTTGATTTTAATTGAAACATCTGAAGTTGATGGAATGAGATTTCTTTCAGTTCCATTCGCAGCCTCTTTTTTTGGAAAGAAAAAATTAACCGTAAGTCCAATGAAAACTGCAATTCAAGCAGACACAAAATTATTGCAAGTGTTTGGTGTAGGATTACATACAGAATCTCATTTAGGAATAGAACCAAGAATATCAAAATTTTTCAGAGATATCGCTAAAAGGGTAAGCTCCAAAGTTGAAAAATTAGAAAGTTTTATTACTGTTATTGAATTCATATGCAGAAAATATCCTTACGCCTGGTTAACTCTATCTTCATTATACGAAGAGGAAGGCAATATTGAAAAGGCAATAGAATCTGTACAGCGGCATTTAGAAACAACAACCAATGAAGATGATGCTTACAAAAGTTGGGTGCGACTTTCACATCTTTATAGTCAATTGAACGATTATATTGGAGAAATACATGCATTGATTGAAATGAGTGAAATTTCAACTATCACCACAGATAATATTCGAGTAATTGTATACAAAGTCAACTCCCTCTTCAAAAACAATAAACTTCAGTCCGACACATCTGAAAAACAAATTCTCGCAAATCGACTAATTAATGCCTACAAAGCTACTCTCGATAAAAATACTTACGATTCAGACGACTATTCTCAATTAGCATGGCTTTATTTAAATGCTGGTGACAAAAGAAATGCAAAAATTATGGTTAATAAAGGTTTGGAATTGGATCCAAACCATTTTCATTGTTTAAAATTACAAATCAGTTTATTTTAGGTTAATTCTATGGTACTTTCACTGTAAAAACGCGGAATCTTCCAGATTCTCGATAATTTCCAGGTAATCTTCAGGCCATTCGTAGGAAATTTCCGGTAATTCTTCGGAATCGTAGTCATCTTCATCAAATTCGGAATTTACATCTTCAAGAAAAGTGTAAAGCTTCATCAGCTCATCCAGGAAGACCTGATCCTCCCGATCATAGCCATATACACTGATGTGCTCTTCCGTTTGCTGTATGAGTTTCTCGAGGGTAAATAAGCGCTTGCGAAATAGGGCAAGAGTAACCAGGATTTCCTCGTAATCAAAATTGTCCAGGAGCTTCTTTTCTTCCTTCACCCATTTCTTGATGGCAAAGAGCAGTTTGTTCTCTTCAATTTGCTGTTGGCGCTTTACCATATCCTTCTCCTGGTGTTTCAATTCCATTTCGCGTTTGCGCAGCTCTAGTTCTTTTTCCTGCTGTGCCAGCTTGCGCAATTCAAGCTCATGCTCGAGCTGTAATTTCTTCAAGGCAATTTCTTTTTCAAGGCGGTAGTTGTCGTTGTGGTTTTCCATTTGTGTTTTGTTTTTATTGTTTTCGTTAGTGGGGTTGGCCTGGGCAAACAAGGCAATCGGCATCTCTATGCCGTTATTGCCTGATTGCCCGTTCAGCCAACGAAATACTTTGCTTTTGCTTACTTCTAATTCGGCAGCTATCTGCCGGATGCTTTTACCCAGCTCTTTTAATTCCAATGCTCTTTGTATCAATGCTGTTTCATTCATGATTATTCCGATTTGTTCATCTGTTCATTGTTCATCTGCTCACCATCTTCTATTTTGAGCATTTTTCGATATCTGCCTTGTCTGGTTCTTTCAAACTGTCCGTTCAACAGATATCTTCTGATAGAGGATGCCGATAGATTTAATTTAGAGGAGAGCTGTAAAGCCATTCCAAGAGTGAACTCATCCGGTAGCTCTTCATATAGTCGCTCGTATTTAGCCTGATTCTGTATCATCTTACTGCCGTCTTTCATATCGGCAATCAATACATTGGCATGATACAATAGGGTAAGGCAGATTTCTTGTGCTATTTCAAAATCAGTCCTTGCGATTTTTATCTCTTCTTTGTATTCTTTATTAGGATGAGTGAAATACCTGAACATGGATAACACCATCGATATCCGAAAGGTGATCAATCCTAGGCGATGTACAGTAGCTAAAATGGGCGTTCCCGATCCTTTGAAGGCAACCTCCGTAATGCTCTTGTAAAGAGTCATAAACTGTTCCTGTTCCTCTTTTCTATAATAGATGATCAATGGCTCTTGTTTCTCTTTCAAATAGCGGAACATCTCTAAAATAATCTGTCCCACATCTCTGAATCGTTGTCCCGGATCTGTCCCGTTTCGCTCAAACACATTTCTAAAGGCCGGGACAGCTGGAAACGAGTAAAACATGAATCTGCTGAACAATCCGTTCTCTGTATTCGGTATTAATCGAAATACCTGGCCTTTTGTCCCGGTGAGCAGGACTGATAATTTTGGGTGTTCCACTGAAAAATGCTCGCGGTTTTGACGGCGTTGCATTTCCACCGGTTCATGGTGAAATGCACCACGCAAAACATCGCTGAAGTTTCCCCAGTCCTGCGCTAAAGAATTGGCTAGTGTGTCGGCCTCTGTACAAAATAATATTCCGGCTCCGTCATTTTCGCTGAGTGTTTGCACTACCGAACTCGCACTATTATTCCCTGGTATAAATAAGAGCTTATAGGGAGGTTCTTTTAAGAGTTGTCCATCACTCTCCTTCTGCTTGGCTTTCTCTCGCTTCAATTCTTCAAATTGCTGCCTAGCTAATTGGGTTTCTTCCAATAACATTTTATGAATAGGCATACCCACCAATCTTGCCCAACTCAAAACGCCCTTACCGGATCCTGCCGGAGCTTCAATGAAAGTGTATAGGTTGGGATAAATCCATTTGCGGTCGTAAAAGCCCATCACATTGGGCATACAACCCGACATCACAGTTAATACGCCCAATAGCAGTATATCTCTTTCATAAGCATTATCCATTCCTGCAAACAATTCTCTTAATGCAGGTGGAAGATGTTTGTAAATAGCCTGCGGAAATGTAGCTCTGAGTTGATCCTGATACTGTGGTAAAATGAATGGCGCTTCCTCTTCTTGACGATGATTGTTATATTGATTGTACATGACTAACGCTTGATCGGATTTTGATGAACAAATTGATAAGCGCTGTTTTGAATTTTACTCAGTTGTTCTTGTTTGCCTGAGTTCAACCAATCTTCCAAATCACCACGGCGAAACAAAATCTTCTTTCCATTTTTATAGAAAGGGATTTTGCGCCTGCTCGTCATGGAATACAATGTCTGCTTAGCGATATGCAGAAACTCAGCTGCCTGATCGGCATTCATCACTTCTGCTTTTACTTGCTGCTCGACTTGTTCTTGTTGTACAACATCATTTCGTTGTACTAATGCTGTTTGTACAGCTTCATTCACCAGCTCTGTGATGAATGCTTGAAGGTGGGTAATACTTTCTTTCATAATTGAAACATTTACCCACCTAGCATCAAAAAGAAAGCCGTGCCAACATTTATCGTTGCTATGCTTTGATTGTGCTTATTTTCTTTGCGCTGAATTGCGTTGAGCTGCACAATGAAATTTTATTTCAACATAAAAATTTTGTTGTGTAGCATCGTGGTGCGCAGACACGCGCAAATGCAAGCAAAATCAAGCATTTTGAAAATATTTTTAGTGCAAATTATTTTCAGACACAATGGCACTGACATAATTTTCAATCCTTGTCCTTCTTGTCAGTTTTAATACCGAGCTTGATACTTTTCATCGCTTTGGTTTTCGTTGTATCCATCACCTTACCATAAATCTGTGTGGTGTGAATGTGTTTATGCCCCAACAATTTTGAAACGGTATAGATATCGGTTCCTTCTGCAAGTTGTAGCGTAGCAAAAGTGTGTCTGAAATTATGGAAGGTGATTTTCTTTCGCACACCTGCTGCCTGCAACCAGCGTTGCAGTATAGCATACTCTCTTCTAAAATCATAATCCCCAAATACAAATTCATCCGGAGTGGTTACATCTCCCAATAGCTCGTATGCTTCATCCGATATAGGCAATGTTTCCATGCCTTGAGTTTTACTCTGAGTAAATCGAATAAAATGTCCCATCGATTCAGAGTATTGAATCTGATGCCATTTCAGTTTCATTACATCACCCAGGCGCAGTCCGGTTAAAGCAGAGAACATACAAGTGCGTTTCAACAATGCGGAATCACAAGGTGTATTAAACATCGTAATCAATTCCTCTTTGGTTAAAAACTCTCGATAGGTTTCCGGCTGCGGAATACCTTTTACAGCATCAAATGGATTGTTAGGCATATACCCAAATACCATGGCTTCACGAACCGCGGCACGCAGCTTATTGTAGTAAGTATAGCAAGAGTTGAGGGTGATGCGCATTTCGGGAGAGTGAATGCGCGTGGCCTTCTTCGTTAAAAACTCTTTGTACTCATTGATGAACTGTGGTGTGATATCACCAAAGCTGCATTTACCCTTGCAAAAAATTAGGAAGGTTTTATACGATGCCACCCAGCCGCCATGGGTACTTGACTTGCCGGCCCATTTCGATACCAGCTTTTCATAGAATGGCAGGAAGTCATCAAACTGCGCGGAGCGTTTGATGCCGAATTTTCCTGCCAATCTATCCAGTTGCCTGGCTGCGGCAATGGACTTCGCTAATGTTTCTATATCGCGGTTATGTCGCTTTTCCACTTCATCGCGCGGTGGACTATAGAGAAACATATTGAGGTATTCCCACCGGGTTAATTTGCCACTTTCTGGGTGTATAACTGGCGGATAGTGATCGAGGTAAAGGCTGATCTTGCCTGTCTTTGTGAGACGCTTTCTTAGTGTTACTCGCATATTTATTTGGTTTTTAAGAGTTTATCAATTTCTTGGCGTAGGATTAATCGCCTGGATCCAATAGAAAAAGTGCGGATTTTGTTAGCACGAATCATTCTTTGCACTGTCCAGCGAGAGATTCCGAGCAACAAACTCACCTGATTTACGCTCAGGATTTCTCTAGCTTGTATCTGCACCACAGAGGCCGTCATTTCGCCTTTCATCTCCTCCTTATTTTGGAGTAATTTCTCCTGTCTTTTGTTCTCTTTATAGGCTCTCTGGGCACACTTGTGTGAGCAGTATAAAGTGGTGCTTTTCCTTGCCACGAAAGCTTCTTGGCAGAAAACGCAAATCTTCGGATATGGGTGTTTACTAGCAGTCATTGTTATTTCGCCGTTATGGTGCAGCATGGTGCAGGGTGGTGCACAATGGTGCAGGATGGTGCAAATTTTTTAGTGCCGTTATTTTTTTGTTGCTGAGATGTTGCTCAAAAAAATTCACCAACAGGTAAGCAACAAATAAGGTGCAAAACGCTGAAAATGACGAAAATTGACTTGAGGTCTAAAAACGCGAAAACCCTTGACTGGCAAGGGTTTCGTTTATCTTTTGTTGTTTTTGATTATCGATGTTTATCAGCGATTATTTGCCGATACAAAACTTACTAAAGATAGAATGCAGAATATCATCCGCCGATACCGCCCCAGTGATGCTGGCCAGATGATACAGAGTGTTACGGATGTCGATGGCCAGCAGATCGCTAGTAAGCCCCTGTT
>JACCDY011056599.1_pt1 | contig 26333 bp, 24 predicted proteins | sample 7446391 | NCBI WGS metagenome assembly JACCDY01 (sample SAMN15323451, study PRJNA562643) | freshwater metagenome | isolation source: river surface water | place: USA:Blue River Watershed | collected 2017-08-18 | reverse complement strand
GCCAGTTTGTGCTGTTCTACCTGATCACGGTCTTCACGCTCGGCTGGGCCACGTCCAAGCTCGGCTATGCGCGTCCGGACTTCCTGAAGCTGCAGCTGATCTCGGTGCTGTTCTTCGCCGCGTTCATCCCGGTGTCGGCCATCCTGTCGGACAAGCGCGGCCGTACCGCCGGCCTGTTGCTGGGATCGATCGGCATCGTGATCTACGGATTTTTCCTCGGCCCGATGCTGGGCTCGGGCAGCCCGACGATCGTGGTGCTCGCGCTGTCGCTCGGCATGGCCCTGATGGGCATGTGCTTCGGACCGCTTGGCGGCCTGGCATCGAGTCTGTTCCCGGCCGAGATCCGCTACACCGGATCGTCGCTGGCCTTCAACCTGGGTGGCATCCTCGGCGCTTCGCTGGCGCCGTATGCGGCCACCTGGCTGGCGACCAATTACGGCCTGCAGTATGTCGGCTACTACCTGTCGCTGATGTCGGTGGTCAGCGTGGTTGCCTTGCTGATGGTCAAACGCCGTTACGGCGCATGAGTCCACACGGGGATTGATGAAACGGCTTGCCACAGGCGTCGCAGTGCTGGTGATGTTGACCGGCTGCGCGGCGGGCAAGCCGCGGCCCGATGGCAGCGTCAGCTACACGTACAGCGCCTTCGATTTTTCGGGCAAGGCGTGGAAGCAACAGCAGCAGCGCTGCGCCCCTGAAGGCAAGAAGCCGCAAGACCTCGGGACCGAGTGCGGCTTCTGGACCTGTACCAGTCGTCTCGGCTGTCAATAAAGCGCGCCGCAGTTTCACTGCGCCGGCCTGATCCCGTCCCATCCGCCGCCCAATGCTTGTATCAGCGCCACGCTCGCGACTTGCCGGTTGCCTTGCTGTTGCACCAGCGCGCGGCGCGCATTGAGTGCCGTCGTTTGCGCCGTCACCACTTCGAGAAAGCTCACCTGTCCGGCGCGGTAGCGATTCAGCACCTGCTGTTCGGCGGCATCGGCCGAGCTTGAGGCCTGCGCAAGGAATACCTCTTGCTGCGCCAGCACGCGTGTCGCGGCCAGTTGGTCCTCGACGGCCTGGAAGGCGGACAGCACCGTCTGCCGGTATTGCGCGACCGTCACGTCGTAGGCCGCTTCGGCGCCGGCGATGCGGTTTTTCACCAGCCCGGCATTGAAGATCGATTGCGTCATCGCCACGCCGATCGACCACAGCGTGACCGGATTCGACGATAAAGCCGCGATGCTGGTGGCGGCCACCCCTTCGCTGGCGCCCAGCGTGATGGTCGGGAAGTAGGCCGATCGCTGGATGCCGATCTGTTCGTTCGCTGCCTTCACGCGGCGTTCGGCGGCCGCGATGTCAGGGCGTCGCTGCAGCAACTCCGACGGCAGTATCAGCGGCACGCGCGGCACGGTCGCCTTCCAGTTGCCCGCCGCCAGCGAGAAATTGGCGGGCTGCTCGCCCACCAGCACGGCGATGGCATGCTCGAGTTGCGCGCGCGTGCGCTGCAGGCCTTCGGCCTCGGACTGCGCATTGGCGAGCTGGGTTTGCGCCTGCAACACATCGGTCTTCGGCGCGACACCGGCGTTGTAGCGGTTGGTCGTGATCTCCAGCACGCGCTGGTAATCGCGGATCGCATTGTCGAGCAGGCGGCGCTGTTCATCCGTCTGCCGCAGCAGCAGGTAGTTGCTCACCAGTTCGCCTTGCGCCGACAGCGTCGCGGTCGCCAGGTCACCCGCGCTGGCCTCGGCGAAGGCGGACGCGCTGTCGACCGCGCGCTGCAGGCGGCCCCAGACATCCGGCTCCCAGCTGCCACCGAGGCTGAACTGCACATCGCGCTGTGACGTCTTGCCATTGCTGCGGTTGACCTGTCCCGACAGCGAAACCGACGGGAACAGTCCGGCGCGCTGCTGGCCGACCAGCGCGCGTGCCTGCGCATAGCTGGCGACGGCGGCGGCGATGTTCTGGTTCGAGACGGCGACACCAGAGGCCAGCTTGTCGAGCGTCGGATCGCCGAAGGCCTGCCACCACGCATCGCGCTGCAAGGCATCGGCCGGCTGCGCGGCAGACCAGCCTTCGGCTTCCTTGAAATGATCGGGAATCGGCGTTGCCGTGGCTGCCGGACGATCATGCAGCGGGCCGGTGCTGCAGGCGACCAGCAGGCTGGACAGCATCAGGGCTGCGGCCAGGGTCGACGCAGCAGGCAGATGGGCAGATAGGCGGGGGCGGCTTGTTTTCATGGTGTCTGCGGCGCGGGGCTGGCATGACCCGGCCCGCTATCGTCATTATCGTAACGCTTGTCGTGTTCGGGCTGGCGCGCGAGCGCGCTTTCGCCGGGGCCGCGGCGGCGCCAGCGGTCCAGCGCCACATAGACCACCGGCGTGGTCAGCAAGGTCAGCAGCTGGCTTGCGACCAGGCCGCCGATGATGGCCACGCCCAGCGGCTGGCGCAGCTCCGACCCTTCGCCAAAGCCTATCGCCAGCGGCAACGCGCCCAGCGCGGCGGCGGCGGTCGTCATCAGGATCGGGCGCAGCCGCTGGATGCTGGCGTCGCGCACGGCCGCCAGCGGCGACAGCCCGCGCGAACGCTCCAGCTCCAGCGCGACGTCGATGATCAGGATCGCATTCTTCTTGACGATGCCCAGCAGCAGGAAGACGCCGATCAGCGCAATGATCGAGAACTCCATGTCGAACAGCATCAGCGCCATCACCGCGCCGACACCGGCCGACGGTATGGTCGACAGCACCGTCACCGGGTGCACCAGGCTTTCGTACAAGATGCCCAGCACGATGTAGATGGTGACGATGGCCAGCAAGATCAGCAGCGGCTGCTGGCCTTGCGATTCCTGATAGGCGCGCGCCGTGCCCTGGAAGCTGCCGCGTACATTGGCCGGCATCGCGATGTCCGCTTCGGCTTCGCGCACCACGCGCTGCGCATCGCTCATCGAGCGGCCCTTGGCCAGTGCAAATGACACCGTCGCGGCCAGTTCCGCATCCTGGTGGTTGACGATGGCGGCCGTGGCGCGTTCTGAAAAGCCAGCGAAGGCCGACAGCGGCACCATGGTGGCCGGCGTCGTGCTGATCACCTGTCCGCTGGCGGGGTCGCGCGTGCCCGGGTTGGGCGAGGGCACGGTGCCGCTGCCCGACGATGCGCCGCCAACGGCGCTGCTGCTGGCCACCAGCGCGGCGCCGGCGCGTGCGGGCACATAGATGTCGGCCAGTGCTTGCGGGCTTCGCCCGTAGTCGGGGGCGACACCGAGGATCACATGGTATTGGTTGAGGTCGCCGTACAGCGTCGCGACCTGGCGCTGGCCGAAGGCGTTGTACAGCGCATTGTTCACGTCGCGCATGCTGACGCCCAGCCGTGCCGCTGCGTCGCGATCGATGCGCACGAAGGCTTCGACGCCGGTCTCCTGCAAATCGTTGTCGACGTCGACCAGTTCGGGCCGGACTTTGAGGGCCCGCGCCAGCTTGTCGCTCCAGATCTTCAGGTCGGCCAGGCTGTCGCTTTTGAGCGTGTATTGCAGTGTGTTGGCGTCGCGCCGCGTGCCCATGCGCAAATCCTGCACCGGCGACAGGAAGACACTGACGCCGGTGACGCGCGAAATCTTCGGTCGCAAACGGTTGACGACATCCTGGCCTTTCTCGGTGCGCACGCCCCACGGCTTGAGCGTGATGAACATATAGCCGCCACCGGGACGACTGCCGCCGGTAAAGCCGACCACGGTATCGACGGCAGGATCCTTGCGAATCATGTCGACCAGTTGCTGCAACTTGCCGCGCATGGCCTGGAAGGAAATGCTCTGGTCGGCGCGCAGGCCGACAGCCAGCAGCCCGCTGTCCTGCTGCGGGAAAAAGCCCTTCGGGATCACGGTGAAGAGCCAGACATTCAGCGCCACCACGGCCGCCAGCGACAGCAGCACCAGCCAGCGGTGGGCGAGGGCTGCGTCGAGGCTGGCGGCGTACAGGCTTTCAAGGCGCGCATAGCCGCGCTCGAGCCCGTGTTTGACGGCACGCGACATGCGGGCGCCGAGTCCACCTGCTTCGGTGGCGTCCAGGCTGTTGGTTCCATCCTGCTGCGGGACTTGCCGGCGAAGCAGCCATGCGCACATCATCGGCGTCGTGGTCAGCGAGACCAGCAGCGAGATCAATACTGCTGCCGACAAGGTGACGGCGAATTCGCGGAACAGGCGCCCGACCTGTCCGCCCATGAACAGCAGCGGGATGAAGACCGCGACCAGCGAGATGCTGATCGACAGCACGGTGAAGCCGACCTCACGCGCGCCTTTCAGCGCGGCCTCGAAGCGATCCATGCCGGCCTCGAGATGGCGCGACACGTTCTCGAGGACGACGATCGCGTCATCCACCACGAAGCCGGTGGCCACGGTCAGCGCCATCAGCGACAGGTTGTTCAGGCTGAAGCCCAGCGCATACATGACCGCGAACGTCCCCAGCAGCGACACCACGGTGGCCGTGGCCGGAATGACGGTGGCGCGCAGGCTGCGCAGGAAGGCGCTGACCACCAGCACCACCAGCACCAGCGAGATCAGCAGCGTGATCTCGATCTCATGCAGCGACGAACGTATCGAATAGGTGCGGTCGGACGACACCTGCATCGTGATGTCCTGCGGCAGTTCGGCGCGCAGCTCGGGCAGCAAGTCCTTGACCGCTTCGACGGTCTCGATCACGTTGGCGCCGGGCTGGCGGTTGACCAGTACGATCACGGCGGGTTCGCCGTTGAACAGTCCCAGCGTGTTCTTGTCCTCGACGCTGTCGATCACCTCGGCGACATCGGACAGGCGCACCGGCGCGCCGTTGCGCCAGGCCAGCACCAGGTCGCGGTAGGCCGCGGCCGACAGCACGGTGGTGCCGGTGTCGATATAGACCTGGTAGCGTTGGCCGCCATTTTCGATCAGGCCTTTCGGACGGTTGGCGGCGCTGGCCTGGATCGCGGCGCGCACGTCTTCCATCGCGATGCCGTGCCTGTTGAGCGCGAAGGGCTGCAGCTGCACGCGCACCGCCGGCAGCGAACCGCCGCCCAGCTCGACCTCGCCGACACCTTTGACCTGTGACAGCTTCTGCTGCACGAGGTTGGCCACCGCCTCGTAGATCTGGCCGGGACTGCGCGTCTTCGAAGTCAGCGCCAGCACGATGACCGGCGTGTCGGCCGGGTTGGACTTGCTGTAAGTGGGATTGGAACGCAGCGACAGCGGCAGGTCGGTACGCGATGCATTGATGGCCGCTTGTACCTCGCGCGCGGCCGCATCGATCTTGCGGTTCAGCTCGAACTGCAGCGATACCCGCGCGGTGCCGTTGCGGCTGGTGGAGGTGACTTCATTGACGCCGGGGATCGCGCCCAGCCGCCGCTCCAGCGGCGAGGCCACGCTGGAGGCAATGGTCGCAGGGCTCGCACCGGTCAGGGTGGCGGTGACGGAGATCGCGGGGTACTCGACCTGCGGCAACGGCGACACCGGCAAACCGAAGAAGGCGACCGCGCCGACCAGCGCCAGCGCAATCGTCAGCAGCGTGGTGCCGATCGGCCTTTCGATGAAGGGCCGTGACAGGTTCACTGCGGCGCTCCATCCCCGTGAACCGACAGGCTGCGCGCGCTGGCGCCAAACCAGCGACGGCCAAGGCGATCGAAGCCGAGGTAGATCACGGGCGTCGTATACAGCGTCAACAGCTGGCTGAGCAGCAGGCCGCCGAAGATGGCGGTGCCCAGCGGGCGGCGCAGCTCGGCGCCGTCGCCCTGGCTCAGCATCAGCGGCAACGCAGCAAACAGCGCGGCGAAGGTGGTCATCAGGATAGGGCGCAGGCGCAGCAACGCCGCCTGGCGAATCGCCTCATGCGGCGTCTTGCCTTCATCGCGCTCGGCGCTGATCGCGAAGTCGATCATCATGATCGCGTTCTTTTTGACGATGCCGATCAGCAGGATGATGCCGATGATGCCGATCACGCCCAGCGGCTGTCCGGCGATCATCATCGCCAGCAGCGCACCGACGCCGGCCGACGGCAGCGTCGACAGGATGGTCAGCGGATGGATGTAGCTCTCATACAGCACGCCCAGCACGATGTACACGCAGACGATGGCCGCCAGTATCAGCCACAGCTGGTTGCTGAGCGCTGCTTCGTAGGCTCCGGCCGCGCCGAGGAAGTTCAGGCTGAGCGCGCCCGGAAATTGAATCTCGGCAGCGGCACGGCGCACCGCCTTCACCGCATCGCCCAGCGCGTAGCCGGGAGCGGCGTCGAAGCCGACGGTCGCGGCCGGGAACTGGCCGACATGCGTGACTTGCAGCGGCGACTGCTGCTCCTGCACGGCCGCGATGGCGCCGAGCGAGGTCGGCTTACCGGACGCCGTGCGCAGCGGCAGGTCGGCCAGCGACTCGGGCGATCCTGCGGTGCCGGGCAGCGCCTCGAGGATCACGCGGTACTGGTTGGTTTCGTTGAAGATGGTCGACACGATGCGCTGGCCAAAGGCGCTGTACAGCGCATCGTCGATCGCGGCAGCGGTGACGGCCAGCCTGGCGGCGCTGTCACGGTCCAGCTTCACGGTGACGGACGGGCCGGTGGCGCCGGCATCGGTGGCTGCCGATTGCAGCGCCGGTTCGCTGTCCATCTGTTGCGCGAGCAGGCGCGCCCAGCGGTTCACGACAGCCGTATCAGCGCCTTCGACGGCGACGCGGAAAGGCGTGGGGCCGGCCTCGGCGTCGATCGTCAGGTCTTGCGTCGGCTGCAAGTAGACCGTGACGCCGGGCACATGCGATGCACGCTCGCGCAAGCGGTCCATGATCTGTTGCTGGGCGTTGCCAATGCGGCGACGGTCACGCTTCAGGTTGACCAGCATGCTGCCGGTGTGCAGCATCGCGTTCTCGCTGATGCCGACCCCGACCTGTGACGACAGCGTGGCGACGTCCGGGTCTTGCAGGAATGCGCGCGCGACCTGCTGCTGCAACTCGGTCATGCGCTGGTACGAAATGCCATGGGCTGCCTCGATGCGTACCTGCAGCTGGCCGGTGTCCTGCACCGGGAACAAGCCCTTGGGGATCGCAAGGTAAAGCAGCACCGTCAGTGCCAGCGTCAGCGCGGCGACAATGAGGGTCAGCCACTGATGCTCCAGTACCGAGTCCAGCGTGCGCGCATAGGCATCGCGCAGCGCATCGAAGCGGCGCTGCAGCCAGTCGCCGGAACGCGAGCGCGGCAAGTCCTTGTCCGCGCGCAGCCAGCGGCCCGACATCATCGGCACCAGGGTCAGCGATACGACGGCCGAGATCAGGACCGTGATCGCCAGCGTGGCCGCGAATTCGCGGAACAGGCGGCCGACGATATCGCTCATGAACAGCAGTGGTATCAGGACCGCGATCAGCGACAGCGTCAGCGACACGATGGTGAAACCGATCTCGCCCGCGCCTTTCAACGCCGCCTGCAGCGGTGGCATGCCTTCTTCGAGATGGCGGGCGATGTTTTCGCTCATCACGATCGCGTCGTCCACCACGAAGCCGGTGGCGATCGTCAGCGCCATCAATGACAGGTTGTTCAGGCTGTAACCCATCAAATACATCACGCCCAGCGTGCCGACCAGCGAGATCGGCACCGCCATGCTGGCGATCACGGTCGCGCGGCCGTTGTGCAGGAAGACCAGGATCGCCAGCACCACCAGCGCGACGGCCAGCAGCAGTTCGGTCGCCACATGGTTGACGGAAGATCGGATGCCGGTGGTGCGGTCGCTGAGCACCTCGACGGCAATGGCGCCCGGCATGGCGGCCTGCAGCTCGGGCAGGCGACTTTTGATCGCATAGACGGTCTCGATCACATTGGCGCCGGGCTGGCGCTGAACGTTCAGGATCACGGCCGGCTTCAGGTTGGCCCAGGCGCCGAGGCGCACGTTCTCCGCTGCCTGAACGATGTTGGCGACATCGGCCAGCCGCACCGGCGCGCCATTTTTGTAAGCGACCACCAGTTGCTTGTACTGCTCGATCGACGACAGCTGGTCATTTGCATTGATCGACCAGAAGCGGGTCGGACCGTCGAAGTTGCCCTTGGCCGTGTTCGAATTGGCGGTCGTGATGGCGGTGCGCAGCGTATCGAGGCCGAGGCCGGCGGAGGCCAGCGCGCGCGGGTTGGCCTGTATGCGTATGGCAGGCTTCTGGCCGCCGGACAGGGACACCAGGCCCACGCCCGGCACCTGGCTGATCTTCAGCGCCAGCCGCGTATTGGCGATGTCCTGCACCTCGGTCAGCGGCAGCGTGTCCGAGGTCAGCGCCAGCGTCAGCACCGGCGCATCGGCGGGATTGATCTTGGCGTAGGTCGGCGGCGCGGGCAGGTCGGCCGGCAGCAGCGTGGTCGCGGCATTGATCGCCGCCTGCACTTCCTGTTCGGCGACGTCGAGCGGAATGCCGAGGCTGAACTGCAGCGTGATGCCGGAGATGCCGGCGGCCGATGAAGAGCTCATGCGCTTCAGGCCCGCCATCTGGCCGAACTGGCGCTCGAGTGGCGCGGTCAGGGTCTGGCTGATGACTTCAGGGCTGGCGCCCGGGTAGGCGGCGCGCACCTGGATGGTGGGAAAGTCGACTTGCGGCAGCGCCGACAGCGGCAGGAAGCGCAACGCGACCAGCCCGGACAGCACGATCGCCACCATCAGCAGCGCGGTCGCGACCGGCCGCAGGATGAAGGGGCGGGACAGAATCATTCGCCGCTCTTGTCACGGCGGCGATGGGTCCGCTCGCCATCGGCCTTCTGCGCGTCTTGCGGAGCGGCGTCGGCCGGACGCCCACCTTGCTGACTCGCACCACCGGAAGCGCCGCTGCCGCGCTTGCGCTCGAGTCCCTTGCCGTCGCCGCCTTGGCCAGCGCCGCCTTTGCCTTCGCCGCGTCCTTCGCCCGGCAGGCGCACCTTCGCACCATCGGACAGCCGGTCCGCGCCCTCGGTAATCACTTGTTCGCCCGCTTCCAGGCCGGACAGCACCTGCACCTTGTCGGCGGCCGACAGGCCGGTCTTTACATTACGCACGGCCACCATCTTGCTGGCGGTATCGAGCACATACACGAACTCGGTGCCGGCGCCGCGGCGGATCGCCGATACCGGCACGGCGACGGCATTGTCGATCGAGCGCAGATTCACGCGCGCATTGACGAACTGGTTGGGGAACAGCGCAGCCTTCGCATTGTCGAAGCGCGCCTTGGCCTTGACGGTGCCGGTCTGCGGGTCGACCTGGTTGTCGAGCGCGAGGAAACGACCGCTGGCCAGTTCGCTGGCGCGTGCGCGGTCGAGCGCAATCACGTTCGGCGTCTGCTTGCCGGACAGTGCGGCGCGCAAGTCGGGAATGCGGTCTTGCGGCAGCGTGAAGGCAACATCGATCGGCGACACCTGGGTGATGGTCACGATGCCGTTCGCATCGCCGGGGCCGACCAGATTGCCGACGTCCACGGTGCGCAGGCCGATGCGGCCCGAAATCGGCGCGGCGATGCGGCTGAACTCGAGGTTGAGCTTCGCGCTGCGCTCGGCCGCGCGGTCGACGTTGACCGTGCCTTCGAGTTGCTTGACCAGCGCGGCCTGGCTGTCGACATCCTGCGCCGCAATGGAGTCCTGCGCGAGCAGGGTGCGGTAGCGCTTCTCGGTGACGCGCGCATTATCGAGCTGCGCTTCGTCGCGCCTGAGCTGGCCGGTGGCCTGCATCAGCACGATCTCGAACGGGCGCGGGTCGATGATGGCCAGCGGCTGGCCCTTTTGCACCATCTGGCCTTCGGTGAACAGCACTTGCTGGATCACGCCCGACACCTGCGCGCGCACGGTCGAGGTGGCGACCGGGGTCACTGTGCCCAGCGCCTCCAGCACGACCGGGAAGGCTTGCCTTTGCGCGACGGCCACGCCGACCGTCACCGGCGGGCGGCGCGAACCGCGGTCGCGGTCGCCGTCGCCATTGGCAGCCTGCTTGCCGATGACATACCAGACCAGCGCGCCGACGGCGGCAGCCAGCAACAAGGCGACCAGGATGGGGACGAGCGGCGATCGCTTGGCAGGACGCGGTGAGAGCAGGGTGGTGGGCATGGAAAAGAGATGTCCGAAGCGGCGTGGTGGAGGCGTCGTTGTTATATTGCCGGTGCCGCGCCGCAGCAGTCAGCGGCACGCGACATGGCCGGCATTTTCGCAGGTCGAAAGCTTAACCGATTTGCCGCTTCGGCATTTTTTGCAAGGTTTCACATCACCACTGCGCTGCGCACCAGATGATGGCCGGGAAGCTGGCCAGCCACGCCCAGAAGAAGCGGTTCAGCCCGAAATAGCGGAATACGAGGAAATGGAAGAACGCCGCCACTGCGCAGAACACCGCCGCAACGCGCGGTCCGGCCAGCGCGAACGGGAACAGGCATTCCCAGACGATAAAGGCCCATGAGCAGGCGATCGCGATCGGACGTTTGCGGTACCGACTCGCCGCTGGCAACGGACCATGCAAGCCGCCGTCGAGGAAATAGACCAATGCGCTGCCGTCGCGCCATTCGCGCGTGACCCATTTAATGGCGCCGGAGATGAAATACGAGGTGATCGCGTGGATCGCGATGTACCAGAGCCCGGCTTTCCATGCCATCCCGGGTTCCACCCACTGCGAGGCCAGATGCGCCGCCAGCAGGCCGGTCAGCACGACGATGCTCATGAAATCGCTGCCACCGTTGAACGCGCCGCGCCAGCGGATCAGGATCAGCAGGGTGCTGGCGAAGAGTAGCAGAGCGCTGGCCGGGCTGCTGCCCCACAGCAGGCTGGCAGCGGCAGCCAGCCGGACCAGCAAGTGAATGCGATGGATGTCGGGCCGGTACAGAAAGTCGAGCAGGCGGCGTACCGGCCGCCCCGCATGCGCGACATCGCCGCGTTGCACGGACCAGGCCCACAGCGCGCCGGGCGCCTGTACCGTCTGCAGGCGCAGGAACTCGAGGGTCTGGATCAGCAGGCTGAGGCCGAGCAGGCATTCGAGTGCGCGAACGGTCAGGTAAAGGGCGTTCATGCCGCCCCCGTCGCCGTCGCGCTGGCCGGCGCCGCCAGCATCGGCGAGGTCAGGATTGCCATGTCTTCCGTCGGCGCCTGCAAGGGCGGCACCAGTCGCAGCTGGAACTGGTAGTGCGCAAACGGATCGCCACCCGCTGCGATCAGTTCGCGGGCGAGGCGATCGGCCATCTGGTAAGTCACCAGCTCGCGCACATCGCGCCCGTCGGCCAGCGTCTGCACGTCAAAGCTCAGGTGGTCGACCAGGTTCTGGTTGGCCAGCAGCAGGTTGTTGCGCGGGTTATGGACCAGGTTGGCCACCCTGAACGGCGCGCGTGGCATGAACAGGACCCAGTCGCTCCACTGCCCATTGACGGTCGCGGTGCGGGTGAACAGGCGCGGCTGCGCGCCGAAGCCATGGTAGAAGCGCCAGTTCGGGAAGAAGCTGCGCAACAGGAAGAGCCACGGGCCGGCGATCACGCGCCCGCGTCGGCGCAGGCTGGCGACCAGGAAAACGAAATACGCTGCCAGCAACAGCAGGCTCAGGGTCTGTACCGTGGTCAAGGGGTGGCCGGTTTTGAGTTGGGTCAATGAAACTTGCAATAGAGAAAGTTTAACAGTCCAGTTTGGAAGCGTTAAATCAGGTCACTGGATTACACTTACGCCCATTGCATTCGGAGGTTTCAATGGATTGGGCGACGATCGAGACACGCCACTGGGTTTTGCTGGTTTTCATTGCATCAGCGCTGTATGCGCATTTCCGCGGCACGGTGCGTTTCGGGCTGGTGCGCGCGCTGACCGATTTCACCGTATTGATCGCGCCGGTCAATGCACTGATGTACCTGTTCTCGCGCATTCGCCGCTCGGCCTATATCGACCAGCAGGATTTCCCGGAGCTCGAGCCTTTGCGCGCGCACTGGCAAGAGATCCGCGATGAAGCGATGGCGCTGGCCGGCAGCGGCCAGATCCGCGCCGCCTCCGGCTACAACGACGTCGGCTTCAACTCCTTCTTCCGCACCGGCTGGAAGCGCTTCTACCTGACCTGGTACGGCAAGGAACTGCCGTCGGCCGCGGCGCAATGCCCGAAGACGATGGCGCTGCTGAAGCAGATCCCCACCATCAAGGCCGCGATGTTCGCCTCGCTGCCGCCGGGCGCGACGCTGGTGCGCCACCGCGATCCGTATGCGGGCTCGCTGCGTTACCACCTCGGGCTGGTGACGCCGAATGATCCGGGCTGCTTCATTGAGGTCGACGGCCAGCGCTATCACTGGAAGGATGGCGAGGCCGTGATGTTCGACGAGACCTACATCCACCACGCGGCCAACACCACCGCGCAGCAGCGCGTGGTCTTGTTCTGCGATATCGAGCGTCCGCTGTGGACGGCGCCGGTGCGCTGGTTCAACCGCGTGTTCGGCAAGTACGTGGTGGCGGCCGCCGCGTCGGAAAACGTCGAGGGCGAGGGCGTCGGCGGGCTGAACAGGTTCTTTAGCGTGTTCTACAAGGTGCGGCTGCAGTCGAAGAAGCTGAAAGCCCACAACAAGTTCCTGTACTACCTGACCAAGTGGGCCGCCATCCTCGGCCTGCTGTGGCTGATCTTCTGGTAAGGCGGCCGGGCACGGCCGCCATGGCTTCGTTTCGGCATTTCACGCTTGAAAATCAAGAGCTTGCGTGAAGTTGCACGTTTACAATATTTCCGGAAGCGGGTAGATTGGCGGGGTCATCGCCTCCCTGTTCCGGCATGTCCCTGTTTTCCCGCCAGACCGTCTCGCTGCTGAGTTTCGTTGCTGCCCTTGCCGGCTGTGCGACGGAATCCGAACTGGCCGCGATCCGTCTTGACCAGAACGATCCGAAATACGCGACCGATGAATGCCAGCGCAGCATCGCTGCCAGTGCCGTGAACACCGACATGAAAAATGCCAGCATGGTCGCGTCGCCGGCGCTGGTGCTGCTCAGTGGCGGCTTGCTGCTGCCGGTGATCGCAGCCAATGCGGCAATGGATTATTCAGATCATGTCGATGCGTCGAATCTGTCGGTCAATTGCGGCGGCAAGGGCAAGTCCCGTTCCGAGATCGCCGGGAGCGTGTCGTCGCGCGCCGTGATCGGCGCCGCATCCACTGTCATTCCCATCCCTAAGCCCTGATGAAACTGAATCGTTTTCTGGCCAGCCTGATGTTGCTGGCCGCCGGCACGGCGCATGCCGACTGGTCCAGCGTTGCGCGCCATAACAATGGCGAGTTTTTCATTGACCGGTCGACCATCAAGATCAAAGGCGCCCAGCGCGAAGTCTGGAGCATGATGAATTACAGTAATCCCCAGCTCAGCAGCAACGGGCTGGTATATCGCTCGACCAAATCACTGCTGCAGGTCGAGTGCGAGACGCGCTATGCGCGCGCGATCCACATGTCGTTCTTCACGGACCTGAAGCTGCGCGGCAACGAGTTCGGCAAGATGGGCTCGCTACCGCCTTGGGAAAAGGTGCCGCAAGACTCGGCCATGCGCGAGATTCTCGACCTGGTCTGCAAGGCATGAGCCTGCGAAGACTGACGCGATATTCCCTGGCCATGAAGCGATCGTTGCCGCTGGCCGCGGCAGCCTGCATTGCCGGCGACCGGGCCGCACCATGAGCAAGCGCGATACGACCGGCGGGCTGCGCTGGCACCTGCGTGCTTTCCTGCAGCGCCGGCGCTGGGCAGGCACCACGCAACAGATCGCCGACTGGCTGGCCACCGTACAGCCGGCCTCGACGCAGTTGCTGCTGATCGGCGGCAGCGCCGGCTGGATGATGTCGTCGCGCTGGCTGCAGCGGTTCGGCGAGATCGTGCTGGTCGACATCGATCCGTGGGCGCCGCGCCTGTTCCGCTTTAACCATGGCCGTGCGCTGCGGGCATCGGGAACGACACTGCATTGCGTCGAGGCCGACGGCCTGCAGGGACTGGAAGCGCTGCTGAACGAATACCCGCAGGCCTCAGTGTTCTTCGATAATGTGCTCGGGCAGCACCTGTACCGCGTGCGCGAGATCGAACGTGCCGAGGCCGAGCTCGACTGCATCGCCGCGCGGCTGCAGGGGCGTGACTGGGGCAGCGTGCATGATTTGTTCTCGGGGCCAGTCGATGCGCTGAAGGCGCCGGTACAACCGGTGCTGGCGTTTGATGCGATGCGCGACCTGCGGGGATTGGTGGCCGATGGCTTGCGCGACACCCCTTTGCACAAGCGCCTGCTGGCCCAGGTCGGTGGCGTCAACGAATGGATGGACCATGTGACCTCCGGCGTCTTCCCGGTCGGCACGACCAGTCGCCTGATAGCCTGGCATTTCCTGCCGCATTATGCGCACTGGCTGCAGGCGGGCTGGGTCGCCGGAGGACGCCACGAGGCGGCGCAGGCCGAGGGTCGTCGCTGATGGCTAAAGTTTGTTACGCCATCGCCGATTTGCGAGTACCGTTAGAATTACTGCGAATTCGCTGCCAGCCGGCGATGCACTGATGTCGTTTTTATCGAGGAAAGCATGAAGTCATCCCTCCGTCGCTCGCCGGGCCGCACATTGCCGGCCGCATTGCTGGCCCTACTGTTGGCGGCGCCGTTTGCCCCGATCGCTCTGGCCGACAGCCATCCGCCGGCACCTGTGGTCCAGCGCCCGCCGTCGCCCGGCGCCGACCACCACACCAAGGTCGGCCATTGGGAGTACGACGGCGACTTCGGTCCGACCAAATGGAACGAGGTCGACCCCGCATTCAAGACGTGCGCGCTGGGCAAGCGCCAGTCGCCCATCAACATCGAGACGCGCGATGCAGAAAAGGGCGGTCTCAAGCCGATACAGTTCAACTACACCCCGGGCCCGGCCGAGATCGTCAACAATGGCCACACCATCCAGGTCAATCTCGAAAATGGCGGCAGCGCGCGTTTCGACGGCCTCGAATACCGCCTGGTGCAGTTTCACTTCCATACACCGAGCGAAGAGAAGATCGACAGCATGGCCCAGCACATGGTCGCGCACCTGGTCCACCGCGCCGGCGATACCAAGCTGGCGGTGGTTGCGGTGTTGTTCAAGCTCGGCAAGGAGAACAAGGCGCTGAAGCCGGTCTTCGACAGTCTGCCGCAACACGAGGGTCAGAAGGCCAAGCTCAACGAGTTCAATCCTGCCGACATCCTGCCCGGCGATCCGACCTATTTCGCTTACACGGGCTCGCTGACCACGCCGCCTTGCAGCGAAGACGTGAAATGGCATGTGATGCAGACGCCGATGGTGATCTCGTATGCGCAGCTGTCCGCTTTCAAGAAGCTGTACAAAATGAATGCGCGTCCGGTGCAACCGCTGAACGGGCGTCGCGTGCAAGTCTACGTGCAGCCCTAATGCCGACGAGGATACGCTGGTAAAAAGACAAAGGGCGCTGCGGCGCCCTTTGTCATTGTCATTCACATGTCGTCGTCAGATGCGGTCCAGCGACTGGTGCAGCTTGAGGATCTTTTCTTTCAGCTCAGGCCGCTCCTCCATCATGCCGGGTTGCTGGTTCAACTGTCGGCGCGCAGTCTGCGCCGATTCTTGCGGTGCGACCCGTGGCGCTGCGGCGGGGGCGGGGCGCAGCATCACCAGCAGCGTCAGCACGACGCTGGACAATACCCACATCACCCACACGCTGCCGGCTGGAATGTCTGCCATTTGCGTCATCGCGCCGTAAGCCGACAGCCAGGCCGACCAGTCAATGCGCAGCCACCACAGTACATTGCCCTGCGCCTTGCAGGTCAGCGCAAACGCAATCGCAAACCCCAGCCAGTTCAACACCAGCAGCAGGGCAGGAAGGCGCGCCAGCTTCTTCATGCCTTCAATGCCGACGTCAGTTTTTCACTCAGCGATTCGGCGATCTGCATGCGCAGTTTCGACGTTTCGTGGATTTCCTGTTCGCTGCGATACGCATTCGACACCAGTTCGGCCGCGAGGCTGCGCACGCCTTCGATTTCAAGTTCGAGTGCAGCGATGCGGTCTTGCAGATTTTTCTTCTCGTCAAGTTTGCCGCTGATCAGGCGGATCGCCGCATGAACTTGCGTCCATGCCTGCAGGCGAGGGTCGCTGATCTTCAGACTCTCGAAAACTTCCTGCATCGATTCACCGATATCGACCAGTGCATCGGTTGGCAGATTATCGATGCCACTTGTCGTGGTCGCCGGAAAATTATTTGTTGTGCTTTCTTCCGGATTAATGCGTTCATTAATTGAAATCACCCGGCCGTTGGCGTCACTCCAGCCGGCTTGCGGCTCAAAACGCATCATCGTGGGTTTTGCCGAAGACTTTGCCATTTTGTGAATCCTTATTGAGGAGGTATCTGAAAAATGGTGTTTCATGCCGAGCCAGCGCAGCCGTGCGACGGTGGAGCCAAGTTAGACAGAACCTCGACGCCATTCATCAATTCGCAAACTGATTTGGCTTTCAATAAATCATTGCTTGATTAAGAAAATACTTGGAATTCTGTGAATGCCTGATCTATACTCCGCGTTATATTATGGCAAATTTTCCCCTTAAGCAACGTTTAATGTAGCAATTCCCAGAAAAATCAACGGTTTGCGAGCGAATCCGAGGAACATCATGAGCAAGGCACTCAAGGTCCTGATAACGAGCCAAAAAGGCGGTGTTGGAAAGAGCACGGTTTCAGCAAACCTGGCGGCGTATTTTTCTTACATTTCTGGCAAAAAAACCTCGCTGATCGATTTCGATCACCAGGCGACTTCCGGAAAATGGGTTCGCAAGGCTTATCCGATTGGCATTGATTGCAAGACGGTCGACCTGCCGAATGCCAAAGGCTCCGGCATTGCATTATTGAAGGCGAAAGAAGCACTGCGCAAGGCGAACGAAGCCAGCGAAGTCGTCATTACCGACCTGACCTGGACTGACGTGCTGCCGCCAGATTTCCTGTTCGAGTTCGACCTGGTGCTGGTGCCCAGTTCGCTGTCACGCGTCGAGCTGGACAGCACGCTGGAGTTCGTGAACCGCTTTTCCTTCGTCTTCAACTCGCGCCTGAAAACACCGCCCAAGCTGGTGATCGTGCCATCACGCGTTGACAACCTCGAGACTTACGAGAGCATTTTCTCGAAATCCTTCAATGCCGGCTTCTTCCTGTCGCCGCCGGTCATGTACAGCGCCAGTGCCAACGAGTTCTTCGGCACGGAGTTCTTCGTGATGACGTCGAAGAAGGAAATCCGGGAAAACTTCCTCGAGTTCGGCCGCTCGATCGAGCAACTGGGCGAGATCGAGGCCGACCTGAAGTTGGCCAAGCAGGGTGACGCGCGCCAGTCGCCGCTGACGCACAAGGTCAGCGGCTCTATCCTCGACCGCTTCCGCGCAGTGCGTAACTCCAGCCCGACAGGGCCGGTGCGTGCCGCCGCAAACGATGGCGCGCGGCTCAGCACCACCTCGCGCCTGAAGTCGGCAATCCCGTCCTTCCTGATGATGGGCGGCGACTGAGCAGGGCGCCTGTCGGATTCGCCCGTCATCGGCCTGAGATAAAACGACGCTTCCACCAAGCGTCGTTTTTTTTTGCGCTGCCGGTCACGGCCGGGCCTCAGTTTCCGAGGTCGGCGGGCGTATAGGCGTTTTCCAGCCGGGGCACACCCTTGCGGTCGATCCGCACCGCACGCACCGACCAAGCGATCGCGCCATCGGGCTGCCAGTTCAGCAGTGCGATCCAGCCGGTGGTGGTATCGACATCGCTGAAGCCATCGAACACGAAATTGCCGAGGCTGTAGAACACGGGCTTGCCGCGATAAGTCTCGACATCCTGCGTCACGTGCGGATGGCCGCCGATCACGGCATCGGCGCCGCTGTCGATCATCAGGCGTGCCATCTTGCGCTGGCGGTCGGAAGCCAAGCGCTGGTATTCCCAACCCCAGTGCGGGTAGACCACGAGGAAATCCACACCCAGGTTTTCCTTCGCATGGCGGATGTCATGCACGAGCTGGTCTTCGTCCAGCCAGGCATTGCCCGGCGTATCGTCGAGCGCCTCGAAGCTGCGCGGGAAGAAGCCGTTGTAGCCCAGGATGCCGATGCGCTTGCCCTTGATCTCGGCAATGTAAGGGCGGTGCGCTTCGCGCAGATCGCGGCCGCCGCCGAAGTAGGGCATACGCGCCCGATCGAGCCGGTCCAGCATGTCGGCAAACGCCGGCTTGCCGAAGTCGCCGGTATGGTTGTTGGCCAGCGAGACGGCGCTGAAATGACGCTTCAGCAGCTTCAGCGATCGCTGTGGCGCGCGGAAGGTGTAAGGCTTGGGTTGCGGGCTGCCCTTGGTCGATACCACGCATTCGAGGTTGCCGATGCGAAGGTCGGCGGCTTTCAGCAGCGGGGCGACATGGCGGAACGGATCCTGGCCGGCACGGATCAGCTTGCCGGGGCCGTCGGCGAGCATCAGGTCACCAACGAAGGCCATCGTGATGCCTGCATCCCCCGCCTTGGCTGCATGCGCCATGCAGGCGTTGGCCGCAACCAGAACTGCGGCCAGCAGCATTGCCATGATGCGGGTCCGCTTCATGGGCACGTGCTCACGCAACGGAAGAACAGCTCGCGTTCAAAGTCCGACGAGTACACCTTGTTCAGGCCGAAATCGATCGTCCCTGTACCCGCTTTCACGCAAGCGTCAGCGCTCAACGGGTATTCGGCGGCATGCAGCAGCAAGGGCCCGCGCTCGCGCAATTCATAGACCCAGGTCTTCAGCTTCGCCCGGTTCGCCAGGAATTGTGCGCCGAACCGGAAGCGCTTGCCGAGTTCGACGGTCTGCGTCGCGTACACGTCCGTGGTCGGGGGCAGCGCCAGCTTTTCGGTATGGCCGCCATAGTCCGCCTCGCAGCGGACCGCAAGGACATCGGGCCCGTCCACAGCAGGGGCAAGCGCGGGGCAGATCGCTGTCCACAGCAGCGACAAAAAGAAAAAGCCCCTGAGGTCGGGGCTTTTGCAGGTAAGGAAGGCCATGGCGATTGCGGTGACGGCTTATTTTTTCGGTGAGGCACCGGCGCTGCCGTTGGCACCACCGGGGCCATCCTTGCCCCCGGGCTTTTTGGGTGCAGGTGGCGTGCCATACAACAGGATGGCGATGTCCTTGTTGGTCGCCGCGAAGACCTCCAGCAAGCCGTCAATGCGGGCGGCCAGCGTCGCGTTGTCTGCGGTGCCCATCCATTGCTGGCGGTTGTTACGCATCACGATCAGCTGTTCGGCCGTGCAAGACTTGCCATGCTTGCCCAGCCAGGCAATCGCCTTGCTGCGACGGGCTTCGGCGTCCTGCGTATCGATGCCGATCGCGCGAAAATTGGCGACCACGCAATCGAGCGGATCCAGCGTGCCGGGCTTGATCGGCGGTGGCGGCGGCTCGGGCGGTGCGTCCTTTTTCTTTTGCTGCGCGTGCGCGAACACGCTGAAGGAGGCCAGCAGCGCCAGCATCGCAAGGAAAAGACCGAGGCGGCGATGGCGAATCATTTGGCGGCGTCCTGGTATTGAATGGTGATCGAGATGCGGCGATTGCGCGGGTCCGCCGGGTTATTCGGGATGTAGGGCGCCGTATCGGCGACGCCTTCGACTTTCGCGAACCGGTTCTCCGGGATGCCGGCGTCCTGCATGATGCGGCGCGTGCTCTCGGCGCGGTCGCCCGACAGCGACCAGTTGGAGCGTACGCCGTCGTCAAACGCAAGACTGTCGGTATGGCCACGCACGGCGACCTTGTTCGGCATGCCGTTGACGGATTTCGCCACTTCGCGGATCAGCGCCTCGGCCTTGCCCTGCATCTTGGATGTGCCGACACCGAACATCGAGAAGTCCGCCTTGTCGATCACTTCGATGCGCAAGCCTTCCTTCTCGCGGATGAACTTGACCTTGTCCTTGAGCTTGTCGAGCTGGGGATTCTGGTTCAGCTTTTCCTTCACTTCCTGCTCGAGCTTGTCGAAATTCTTCTTGTCGGTCTCGGCGGCGATCTTTTGTTTCTCTTCTTCCGACAGTTCTCTGTCGTTCATGTCGTTCTTCTCGTCCTTCGAGTCGCCGGCGTCGCTCTTCTTGCCACCTTCGGCGCGCGGGGTCTCGCGCTCGAACAGGCTGGTGCGCTGGCCGGCATAGGGCATGCCGTCCGGATCGAGAATGGAGTTGCCGCCCATGATGCCGCCGGGGCCGGCCAGGTTGCTCATGTTGGCGAGGCTATGCGAGGTCGGCTTGAAGTAATCGGCGATGCTCTTGCGCTGGTCTTCGGTGGTTGCGCCCAGCAGCCACATCAGCAGGAAGAACGCCATCATGGCCGTCATCATGTCGGCCAGCGCGATCTTCCAGGCGCCGCCATGCGCGCCGGCATGGTCGCCATCCACTTTCTTCTTTTTGACAATGGGCTCTAAGGCCGGGCCTTCAGGGGCCTGGCCTTCGGCGGGCTTTTTGTCGTCGGCTGCGTCAGCCATGGTGCTGTCCTGTCGCGTGCTTCGGGGCTTCGATCCTGTGAGAATCGGCACCAGCGGCGCAAATTGAAGGGTGTTGCATCAGGAACCGGTGCCGTGTCGCCACAGTTCCGGTTTGGTATGTATTTGTTTATGCAAGATAATACTAGGGAGTTGCATAAAAGAAGCAATTTTATGCCGAGCCAGTGCCGCCGTGCGAGGGAACTGCCCGCCAATTCAAGGGCTTGGCACCCGTTTTCAAGTCCGGATATTTGCGGTGTTGGCCAAGCGGCGCCGCTCTGATCGTTACTCGAAAGCACCATGATTCCTGCTTTTCGGTTCACCCAGCCACTAATGACTGATCTTGCAAAATTGTTAGCTGGCCGCTACTGGCGTCGTTGGGTTTCTGCGTCGGCGCGCGGCGCGACCGCACGCTGGCGGTGCCACCGGTATGGGCTGCCACTGGCATGCCTGCTCGCATGGCCGCTGGCGCTGCCGGGGCAGGCACTGGCGCGTGATGCGCAAGCCGATGCCAACCCCGAGATCGCGACCGGCGTCCAGCACCGGCCAGTGGTCCGGGCCAGGCGCTACATGGCCGTGGCCGCCAATCCGCTGGCCAGCGAGGCCGGTTCGGCCGTGCTCGCGCGGGGCGGCAGTGCCGTCGACGCGGCAATCGCAATGCAACTGGTGCTGGCGCTGGTCGAGCCGCAATCGTCGGGGCTGGGCGGCGGCGCCTTCATGCTGGCCTGGGATGCGCGCTCCGCGAAGCTGAAGACCTATGACGGACGCGAGACCGCGCCGGCCGCCGCAACGCCGGAGCGCTTCCTGAAAGAGGGCAAGCCGATGCGCTTCGGCGACGCGGTCAACAGCGGCCTTGCCGTCGGCACGCCAGGACTGTTGCGCATGCTCGAACTCGCGCACCGTCGCCACGGTCGCTTGCCATGGGCTGAATTGTTCACGCGCGCGATCGAACTGGCTGAGCGCGGCTTCCCGGTGTCGCCGCGGCTGTACCGGCAAATCAGCCAGAACACAGACCTCGCGAAGCAGGCCGACGCGCGTGCCTATTTCCTGCCCGACGGGCAGCCAGCGCCTGTCGGATACCGGCTGAAGAACCCGCAACTGGCCGCCGTGCTGAAGCGCGTCGCGAAAGAGGGCAGCGATGCGTTCTACAAGGGCCCGATCGCGCGTGACATCGTCGCAGCGGTGCATGCGCACGCGCTACCCGGCGACTTGTCCGAGGCTGACCTCAGGGACTACCGCCCGATCGAACGCGAACCGGTGTGCGGTAATTACCGCGTCTACCTGTTATGCGGCATGGGCCCGCCATCGTCCGGCGGCATTGCAGTGCTGCAGATGCTGGGCATGCTCGAGCAATATCCGATCGGCTTGCTGCAACCGGGCGATACGCTTGCCGTGCATTACTTCGCCGAAGCGGGACGACTCGCATTCGCCGACCGCGACCTGTACCTCGGCGACCCGGCCTTCGCGCCGGTGCCGGTCCGCGGCTTGCTGGATCCGGCTTACCTGAAACAGCGCGGCGCGCTGATCGATGCGAAGCGCAGCATGGGCAAGGCGGCGCCGGGGCGGCCCGATGGTGTGGCGCTGGCGTTTGGCGAGGGCGTGGTCGCCGACATCCCGTCGACCAGCCACCTGGTGGCTGTTGACGGGCAGGGCAATGCCGTGTCGATGACGACCACCATCGAAGCCGAGTTCGGCAGCAAGATCTTCGTGCGCGGCTTCCTGCTCAATAACCAGCTGACCGATTTTTCCCTTGCGCCTACCGACGAGCAAGGCAGGCTGGTCGCCAACCGTGTCGAGCCCGGCAAGCGTCCGCGCAGTTCGATGGCGCCGTTTGCGGTGTTCGAGCAGGGCAAATTGAAAATGGTGCTGGGCTCGCCCGGCGGCAGCGCGATCATCAACTATGTGGCCAAGACCCTGGTCGCCATGATCGACTGGAAGCTCGACGTGCAGCAAGCGATTGCCCTGCCCAACATGGGCAGCCGCAACAAGGATACCGAGATCGAGGAAGGCACCTCGCTGGCCAACCGCGAACCGGCACTGGAAGCAATGGGGCATAACGTGAAGCTGCTGCCTTTCCCCAGCGGCGTGCATGCGATCGTGGTCGGGCCCGACGGCCTGGAAGGCGGCGCCGACCCGCGGCGCGAGGGAGCGGCGCGTGGCGATTGACTGTGGTGTGCTTGCGTCTGATTTGCGCTGCGGCTTGCAGGATAGTTCGGGTCCCGCAGGACAATGGCGACATCATGTCGCCTCGCGCGCGATATCGGGTACAAGGTCAGACCATCATCCCGGGCTACCAGGCACATGCGACCGACTCAACGCGCGCTGATGAACATCTCCTTCATCCGATCCCGACGATGGCCGTGGGCGGCGTGGCTTGCGGTCCTGTGGGCAGCCAGCGCACCGGTGGCGACGGCGGATACCTTGAGCAAAGTGGCTGAGTCCGGTGCCGTCACCTTTGCCTATCGCGAATCGTCAGTCCCATTCAGCTACCTCGATGGTCCGCACCAGCCGATCGGTTTTGGCGTGGACATGTACGGGGCCGTGCTCGCGGGCTTGCGCAAGGCCACTGGCAGGCAGGACATCCGGATCCGCTACCAGGCCGTGACCTCGCAGAACCGGATACCGCTGGTGGCCAACGGCACGGTCGACCTCGAATGCGGTTCGACGTCGAACACCGCTGCGCGCGCCAAAAGCGTCGCCTTTGCGATCAACTACTTTTATACCGGCCCGAAGCTACTGGTGAAGAAAAATTCGGGCATCGGTGATTTTGCCGACCTGCGCGGCAAGTCCGTCGCCGTCACCACCGGCACCACCAGTTTCAAGCTGATGCGCCAGTTCGATCTTGACCATGGGATGGGTATCACGCTGCTGGCCGGCAAGGATCATGCGGATTCCTTCCTGCTGCTCGAGTCCGGCCGGGCGGCGGCCTTCGTGATGGATGACATCCTGCTGTACGGGCAGGTCCTCAATGCGCGCCGCCCGGCAGAACTGGATGTGGTGGGCAAGCCGCTGCAGGTCGAACCGTATGCGTGCATGCTGCGCAAGGATGACCCGGCGTTCAAGAAAGTGGTCGACGATGCGCTGGCGGGCCTGATGCTGTCCGGCGAATTCGAGCGCATCTATGACAAATGGTTCATGCAGCCGATACCGCCGCGCGGGCGCAGCCTGAACCTGCCGATGAGCCGCGAGTTGCGCGAGAATCTACGCGTGCGCTCGGACCGTCCTGCCAGTTGATGCCGGGTGACGCCATGAACCTCGACTGGCCAATCTTCTGCAAGAGCACTACCGGTGTCGCACAGCTGCCGGGCTGCTTCGGCCATGGCGGCGAGACCAGCTATCTCCAGTGGATGCTGTCGGCCTGGGGCTGGACCGCTGCCGTGGCCGTGTCCGGATTGGTATTGGCGTTGGTGGCGGGCATCGCGATCGGCACCCTGCGAACCCTGCCGGGCCGCCGCGACTGCGCCGCGCTGGCAGTCGCATGGATCGAACTGTTCCGCAACATCCCGCTGCTGGTGCAAGTTTTCCTGTGGTACCACGTGCTGCCGTCCTTTGCGCCGGCGCTCAAGGCCGTGCCGGCCTGGCTGCTGGCGGCAGTGGCGCTCGGCCTGTTCACGTCGGCGCGCATTGCCGAGCAGGTGAGGGCAGCGCTGCAGGCGCTGCCGCGCGGCCAGTGGCAGGCGGCGCAGGCGCTGGGCATGCGGACCTCGCAGGCCTACCGGCGGGTACTGCTGCCGGTCGCGCTGAGGCAGCTGATCCCGACACTGACTTCCGAGGCGATGAACGCGGTCAAGAATTCTTCGGTGGCGTTTGCCGTCGGTATTGCCGAGCTCACGCAGTTCGCGCTGCAGGCGCAGGAAGAGACCGCCCGTGGCATCGAGGTCTACCTGGCCGTGACGCTGCTGTATGCGGTGACTGCCCTTGCCGTCAACCGAGTGCTGGCGATGGTCGAGGCACGCGTGAGCGTGCCGGGCGTGGCAGGCGGCCGAGATCGCCCGGTGACGGAGCGGCGCTGATGGATCTCGACCTCGGTTTTTACAGCTGGGACCTGATCGGCCGCTACCTGCTGGAGGGCGCGGCATTCAGCATGCAGCTGACGGTGGTGGCAACGCTGGGCGGCATCCTGTTCGGCAGCCTGCTGGCCGTGATGCGGACCGCGCGTTCGCGCTGGATCGCGCTGGCGGCCGCTGTCTATGTGAACACCATGCGCTCGGTGCCGCTGGTGATGGTGATCCTGTGGTTCTTCCTGTTGATGCCTTTCCTGCTCGGCCGGCCGATCGGCGCCGAGCTGTCGGCTTACGTGACTTTTGTCGCTTTTGAAGCGGCCTTTTTCTGCGAGATCGTGCGCGCCGGCATGCAGGCCGTGCCGCAAGGACAGTCGCAGGCCGGGCTGGCACTGGGGCTCAGTCCGGCGCAGAACCTGAGGCTGGTGGTCTTGCCGCAAGCGATGCGCAACATGCTGCCGGTGCTGCTGACACAGATCATCGTGCTGTTCCAGGATACCTCGCTGGTCTACGCGATCGGCGCGTATGACATGCTGAAGGGCTTCGATGTCGCCGGCAAGATCCTCGGGCGGCCGATCGAAGCCTATGTCGGCGCTGGCTGTGTCTACTTCGTGCTGTGCCTGCTGCTGTCGCGACTGGCGGCGCGTCTGCAGCGCGGGGTCGCCATCGTTCGATAATGTCGCCTGTTGCCGGTAAAGGAATGCCCATGATCTCCATCAAAAACCTGTCGAAGTGGTATGGCGACTTCCGGGTGCTGTCCGATTGCTCAGCCGAGATCGCCACGGGCGAGGTCGTCGTCATCTGCGGACCTTCGGGGTCGGGCAAGTCGACCCTGATCAAGACCATCAATGCGCTGGAGCCTTTTCAGCAGGGCGAATTGTGGGTGGACGGCATCGCGGTACATGATCCGGCGACCTCGCTGCCGGCTTTGCGTGCGCGGGTTGGCATGGTGTTCCAGCACTTCGAGCTATTCCCGCATTTGTCCGTGATGGACAACCTGGCGCTGGCGCAGGTGACGGTCCTGAAGCGCGAACCGGCCGAGGCCGTCAAGCGCGGCACCGCGCTGCTTGAACGCGTCGGTTTGGCAGCGCAGCGCGACAAGTTTCCTGCGCAGCTGTCTGGCGGCCAGCAGCAGCGGGTGGCAATCGCGCGCGCGCTGGCGATGGACCCTTCGGTCATGCTGTTCGACGAGCCGACGTCGGCGCTCGACCCGGAGATGGTGGGCGAGGTGCTGGAAGTGATGGTTCAGCTGGCCGAAGAGGGCATGACGATGGTGTGCGTCACGCACGAGATGGGTTTTGCGCGCCGTGTCGCCGACCGCGTCATCTTCATGGACAAGGGGCGCATCGTCGAAGATTGCCGCAGCGACGAATTCTTCGGCAATGTGCCGGCGCGTGCGCCACGGGCGCAGGAGTTCCTGTCGCGCGTGCTGGCGCATTGACTGGCTGCCAGTCGGCCGCAAAATAAAAAACCCGGAACGCTCCGGGTTTTTTGTGGAGGATTGACGCGATCAGATCTCGATCTTCGTTCCCAGTTCCACCACGCGGTTGGGCGGGATCTTGAAGAAGTCCGAGGGCTTGGCCGCATTCTGCATCATCCATGCAAATAGCCGTTCGCGCCAGATTGCCATGCCGGGCAGGTTGCTCGGCACGACGGTGTCGCGCGCGAGGAAGAACGAGGTGTCGGACAGTTCCAGCTTCAAGTCATGCTGGGTCTCGAGCAGCGCCAGCACCTGGTTGATGTCCGGCGTCTCCTTGAAGCCGTGCACCGCACGCACCACATAGCAATTCCCGCCCAGTTCGCTGATGGTCAGTCGCTCTTCGTCGCGCACATAGGGCACGTCCCAGATCGACAGCTTCAGGAACAGCACGCGCTCGTGCAGCACGCGGTTGGTCTTCAGGTTGTCCAGCAGCCCGACTGGCATGAACTCCACGTGAGAGGTCAGGAGCACGGCCGTGTCTTCTACGCGGTGTCCCCGGTG
>JACCDY010685110.1_pt1 | contig 26364 bp, 2 predicted proteins | sample 7446391 | NCBI WGS metagenome assembly JACCDY01 (sample SAMN15323451, study PRJNA562643) | freshwater metagenome | isolation source: river surface water | place: USA:Blue River Watershed | collected 2017-08-18 | reverse complement strand
TTGAGGACTGCGTTGAGGACTGAATGGAGGACTGAGTGGAGAACTCCCGCCACCCGCCACCAGCCACCCGAGATGGTGCCATGGGTAGGGTTGAGCGCCTTCGCTCAACCGCGGCTGACCAAGGGTGATCAGCCCTACCTTAGATCAGCGGTAAGCGGTTGGAATGAATACCCCAGTCACTCATCGGTTTCCGGTCTCCCTTTGAGTCAATGTCCCAAGCCATGGCGTGATCACCATAGCTCACTCCGATGGTGAGAGAGGACAGCACGTGGTGCTGTCCCTACCTGATACAGCCCCCCGATACTCCATACTCAATACTCCATACTCTCACTCAGGCACAAAAAAGGGCGGCCGAAGCCGCCCTTCCCTTTCCGGCCCTCAGGCCCTTGTGTCTTCGTGTCCTCGTATCCTCAGGCCCTCGGGTCGTCCATGCTTCAGGCCTTCTTGGACTGTCGGCGGCGGCGAATCGCGGCGGCGGCGAGGGCCAGGGCGCCAAGACCGAATCCGTAGGTCGAGGGCTCAGGCACCGCGGTCAGCGTGATCGCACCGTTCGTATCGTCGAAGTTCACCATCCACAGGACGGCGTCCGAAGCGGAACCGTTAGCGTAGGTGAACTGGCTGGCATCGATACGGAACAGATCGGTGACGTTGACACCCGGGTTGTGGTTGTAAGTTCCGAACTCAAAGCTCCGGAAACCAGACTCATCGATCGGCTTGACGAGGGTCGAGTTGCCGAAAGCGTTCGCGGCGCTCATCGAGATGAGCCTGATCGTGACACGATTGACGCTGCTAGCCCCAGCCAGGTCGATCGTACCCAGATCGAGCTTGTCGTAACCGATGCCTACACCGCCCGCACGATCCCAGATCTTAAGGACGATATTGCTGCCACCCTGCAGCGTCAGGTTGGACACGCTGAGGTTACCGATCACGGCCACGCCCGGAGCCGCGACGCCGATGGAACCACCGTTGCTGACCGTGATATTGCCGGCGACCGCAGCCTGCGTGACGAAGTTAGCTTGGTTGCTGACGAAGCTTCCGGCGATCGTGGTGGTCTGGCCGGGGGTCAAGCCGTTGCCGAGGGCGTTGGCGTTACGCACATCGAGGACACCCGCGGTGACGGTATTATTTCCCGTCATGCCTGAGTTATTACCGCTCAGGATGAGCGTACCGGCACCCCGCTTATCGAAGGAACTGGCGAAAAAGCCGCCTTGGGCGTCATCCGCGATGGTTCCGCTGAAAGTAAGCGTCTTGGTAGCCGCGACGTTGATTTCCGTGGCGACAGCGCCGGTGCCGCTATCAGCGAAGCCGACATTCTGTGCCGAGATGGTCGCGTCGTTGGTGACGTCGATCTTACCGACGACGTAGAGTGAATTCGTTCCGCCCGTGCCGCTGGAGACCGTACCACCGTTGAGGGTGAGGTCATGCACCGCGCCCAAGGAGGCGGTAGTGGCCTCGAAGAGACGCATGAGGCCGCCATTGAGGATCACATTCGGCGCTTCACCATTGGTGCCGTAGCCGAGCGAGCTTTCACCGACGGTGAAGGTGCCCGCGGAGTTGATGGTGATAAGGCGAACGTTCTGAAGGGCCAAGGTGTCGGCCGCGACGAGCTCGCCGGCATCGACCTGGATATCGCCGGTGAAACCAGCGGCGTCCAAGATGCTGGTCCTGCCCGTGCCGGCCTGGACGATGAGTCCGTCATTGGGATTCTCACTGCTGATAGGCGCGGAGAAATTCGGCATGCCTGTGTCCGAACGGCTGAAGCGCAGGACGGAGCCCGCCCCCAGAGTGAGCGAACCGAGCGAGACCAAAGACCCAGTCGTTCCGTTGTCGCCAATCTGCAGCGTGCTGCCGGCGCCCACCTCGACCTGGAGGCCTGCGGTGTCAACCGTGTCGCCGACGATCTTGGCGACGCCACCGACCCCGACGAAAGTCAGTTTTCCGCCAAGCCCGACATTTTCGAACTGATTGGCCAGCGCGAAAGTATCGGTACGGGCATATTCGAGTTCGGTCGTGATCTTCACCGCGCCCGTGCCGAGCGAGCCGCCGTTGCCAATCACCACCTTGCCGTCATCGATATTGGTCACGCCCGTGTAGGTGTTGGCGCCAGTGAGGGTCAGCGTCTCCGATCCGAGCTTGGTGAAGTTGAGGACGGAAGCCGCGGCGACGGCGCCGTTGTCCGCGAGGACGCCGGCAAAGGCGACAGGGGCTGCGTTGTTCAGGCGGAGCAAGGCCGCCTGCGAGAGGCTCGAGTTGGTGATGAAGCCCGCACCCGCGAACGCGTTGAGTTCCTGGTTGAGGCCGAACAGGTCATAACCCGCCCCGGCATTGACGGTGAGGAGGGTGTCGGCCGGCAACTGGTTGACCTTGCCGGACTGGACGAGGCCACCGGCGACGGTCAGGCCCGCGCCACCGAAGTTCAACACGGAAGCCGCGCCGAACTTGAGCGTACCCGCACCGTTCTTGGTGAGGCCAGTGCCGGTTCCCACGGTGGTGGTGAGCGTGCCGTTGAAGGTGGCGGTCAGGCCCGCGCTCGGGATGGAGATGGTGCGCGCCGTCGAGCCAAGGTCGACCGCGCCCGCGAGCGTCACGCCCGCGCCGGCCAGCTGGCCCGCGAAGGTGAAGTCGCCGTTGACCGTGACCGGGTTGTGCAGAGTGCGGACGGTGCCGTCCGAGAGGAGCGAGGTGCCGCCCTCGATGACGAGGGTGCCGGTGCCGATCGGACCGTTGCTGCCGACGGCGGTCGTGCCGCCGCCCAGCATCAGTCCGCCCTGGGCGAGGATGAAGTTCGCCGAGAAGTTGCTGTCGGCGCTGATCATCGCGAGGGTGCCCGCCCCCATCTTGGTGAGCGAGGTCATGTCGGCGAAGCCGCCGGCGCTGACCGCAGCGTTGGAACCCTGGGTGATCGGGACGTTAAGGTTGAGGCCGACCAAGCCTTCGCCGTCGTGGACGGTGATGACCGGCGCGACATTGTCGAAGACGAGGCGGGTGCGGGCGGCGTCCCCGGTGAAGAAGGACGGGACTCGGCCCACCGTCTGATTGGTCGCGGTGATGGCATTCGTTCCGCGTAGCGCAAGCACGCTGAAGGCGGCGACGTCGTTCGGATCGCCGAGGCCGACGTCCGGATTCGTGGTCTGGGCGCCGTCGGTGATGAACGTGACGCTCTGCAGACGATTCACCACATTGATGCCGGCGAAGAGGTCGGTGTAATTGGGAAGCAGGAAGCGACCGTGACCCCTGATGACGAGGTTCGCGTTCGCCGCGACCTGGCCGGCCTTGGCGACGCTGGTCGCCATGGTCAGGTTGGAGTTCTGGAGGGTCAGGTCACCAGGGATGGCGATCAGACCAGCCGAGAAGATCTGGCCCGAAGCCGAACCGGTGGCCGGGACGTTGAGCACGAAGCTGGTGCCGTTCGTGACCGAGGCGATCGTCGCGCCGGCAGGGATGTTGGCGCCCATGACCTGCATGCCCGGCAGGAGGCCGGTCGTGCTGGCCACCGTGACGGTGGTGCTGCCCACCGTGGTGGAGCCCGCGAGGCCGGAGGCCGCGTAGGTCTGCGCCGTCAGCGTAGCCGTGGCCGGCGCGCTCAGGACGAGGCTGGTGCCACTGGCGATCGAGACGATCGTCGCTCCTGCCGGGATGCCCGGACCGGTGACGACCATGCCGGGGACGAGCCCGGAGGTGCTGGCGACCGTGACGGTCGAGCTGGTGTCGGTCGTGGCGCCTCCGGTCAGGGAGGCGCGTGCCGGCGAACCGGCTCCGTCGATGTTCAACGTGCCCGCATTGACGAAGGTGCCGCCGGTATAGTCGTTCGAAGCGAACTTAGGCATCAGGCGCAGGGTCGCTCCGCCGGAGTTGATGAGCCCCATCGTCCCGGTCAGCTTGGGCTCGATGTTCATCGCGTTCGCATTGAGGAACACGTAAAGATCGTTGCCGGCCGAGGCGGTGATGGTGTTGGTCGCGTCGGTCGCCAGGAGCTGGACGAGTTGGTTGGCGTTGGTGATCATGCCGACGCCGAGGGTGAGGGTCGCGCCCGAGGCGAAGGTGAGGTCTTGGGCGGCGCCGGGAGCCATGCGCCAGCTGTTGGCCACCTTGGCTCCGGTGATGGTGCGGGAAGTCCCGTCATTATAATTACCCGTCGCGACGGTGGCGTCGGAGAAGACCCCGGCCGTGAAGGCCGGACCGGCGAAACCACCCGAGCCGAAGCCCATCTCCATCACGCCGTAACGGCTGTCATAGGTCGCGAACGTCGAACTGTTGGCGACGGCCCAGCCGCCGATGAGATTATTGATGAGGTTGGTCGCGCGGAGGGTGCCTGCGGACGAAGTCACGGTCGCCGGCACGCTGATCTGGATCTGCGTCGGCGAGATGACCTGGGAGATGACGGCTCCGGCCGGCATGTTGGTTCCGGTCACTTCCAAGCCGGCCGAAAGGCCGTCCGTGCTCGAAAGGGTGACGATACGGGAGGTGGCGGTGGTGCCGACGGACGTGAAGTTCAGGTTCACCGGGCCGACCGCGCCGTTCACCCTCTCGAGGAAGACAAGGCCGCTGCCGGTCAGGGACTGATTACCAAGGGTATTGAAACCGCCGGAGTTGGCGGTCGACCAGCCGTTGATGACCACGGTCTGGCGGGCGCCCGGAGTCAGGACGAGGTTGCCGACGTCGACCCGGACGGTGCCGCCCATGTTGACATACGGACGGACGTTGATCGTGTTGCGACCGGAGCCTGCGGTGAGCGAATTGACGCGCACGGCGATGTCGGAGGAGCCGGCGCCGTCGACGCGGAATTCGCCGCCCGACAGGCTCACCGGGGTGGCCGGATTGAGGCGGGTCAGGTTCTCGACGGGATTCAGGCCGAAGTTGTCGAGGATGAGCGTGCCGTTGTTCACCTGGATGGCGCTGGTACCCGTGAGGGCGCCGGCGTCGCGGAGCTGCAGGTTGCCGCCGCGCACGACCGTGAGGCCGCCATAAGAGCTCGTGCCGGTGAGGACCGTGGTCGTGTTGCCCGAGCGGACCAGGTTCACGTCGCCGGTGATGGCGCCCGCGAAGACGCTGTTGCCGTAGGTCGTGAAGTTGACGAGCGAACCGAGAGAGTTGGTCAGCGTACCCGCCTGGTCAGGCTTCTCGTTCGAGCTGCGGAGCTCGTTGACGATCTGCGAGCGGTTGCGGAGGTCGACGACCGCGCCGAGGCCTTCAATGCGCAGCGTCATCGCGGCGCCGCCCGCGGTGTTGGCGACGACGGGCAGCGTGTTGGCGAAGCCGGAGTTGAGGTTCACGCGGCCTTGGTTGACCGCGAAGCTGTTGGCCGCTCCGAGGAAAATCGGTGCGTTGAAATTGAGCACGCCGTCGCCGCCCTTGACGAAGCCGCCCGTGGCGCCGAGACCGAACGCGCTGCCTGCGTCGAAGTTCAACGTGGCTCCCGCCAGCACATGGCCGAAGATGGTGGTGCCGCCGCCCGAAGTATAGGTGCCCGCGGTGAGGGTCGTGACGCCATCCTTGACAAGGAAGGCCGTCGCGCCCTGCAGCTGCAGGTTGAGGATGCGACCGCCGGGACCGAAGGCGCCGAAAGCGGCGCCGAGGCCGGAACCGATGGAGGACGTACCGGAGAAGGTCAGGCTGTTGACCACGGTGTCCGCCAGGATCGTCTGAGCCGAGGAGACCCCGGCGTTCTGGCCTGCCGCCCAGCCGCCGACGCCGTCACCCAAGGGACCCCGCGGGGTCATGTTGAGCTCGTTCGCCGCCAGGGCGCGCCAGTAGTTGGAGAAGGTGACGGTGACCGGATTAGCGCCGCTCGGGGCGATGGTGGTGCCACCGGTGAGCGTCACGTCGTTGCCCGAGACCGAGGCCACGGTCCAGTTGCCGACGAAACCGGTGCCGGTGACGTTGGCGCCGACGGCGATGCCCGCCGCCGAAGGCACGGTGAGCACGTAGTTGGAGCTGCCATGGTTGAGGGTGGTGAGGTTGGGGATGGCCAACACGTCGCGGACGAGGAAGCCGTCGCCCATGCCGGAGGCCGAGTCATCCGCAAGGATATCACCTCGGATGGACCGGTTGGTCGTACCGTTGATACCGGTACCTTGGGCGCCTCCGTTCGCCAGGAACGTCGGCGTGTCGAGGCGCAGGTTGGCGATACCGTTCCCGGTCGCGCCGCCGGTGAGGCCGGCGAAGAGCATCGTGGAATGGCCGTTGCCGGCGCTGAGCGTGCCGACTTCCATGAGAAGACGCTGATCCACATGCGGGCGGAGCTCGATGCGACCGGAGCCGAACTGCTGGGAGACGGTGGTGATGCGCTCGGTCACGGCGCTGGTCGCCGAGCCGCCGAGGATCAGGGTGCCGCCGCGCTGTTCGAGCGAACCGGCTACGTTGAGGCCGAGGCGGTGGTTGACCGCCGTGCCGGCGTTGCTCAGCTCGATCACCGAGCCGTCGTCGACGCTGAACACCGAAGCCGTGGAGGCGACGGTGGCCGGGAAGGCCCGGCCGGCGCCGCTGTAGACCAGGCGGCCGCCTTCGACGCGGATGGTGCTCCAGGCGCCGGTGGCGTCCTGAGCCGAATTCATCGTGAGAGTGCCGGTACCGACCTTGGTCAGGAAGGGGAACGCGGCGTCATTGAAGCGCATGAGACGACCGCTGAAGGTCGAATCCGCGTTGTTGAAGCCGACGGTGAGGGTCGGGGTGCCCGAGACGCTGTTGAAGATGTCGCCGAAGCCGGCGAGCGAACCCCAGGTGGCGGACTGACCGGCGAGGTCGTAGCGCGCGCCGAGTCCGATCGTGAGATCAGCGAAGCGGGAGCCCGAGTTGCCGACGGCGTTACGGAGGCCGCCCGCGACGACGTTGAAGTCGCCGGTGAAGATGGCCTGGGCGTTGAGCTGGAGGACGCCGTCACCGATCTTGGAGATGGCGCCCGAGGTGTTGACGATGGACTGCACCTGCAACGTCGCGCGCAGCGGGTCGACGTCGCTGACTCCGTTGACGTCGATCGCGGCGACGTCGATCGTGCCGCCGACGGAGCCGAAGCTGATGCGTCCTTCGATGATGCTCACGGTGCCGACGTTCGCGGAGGTGGCGACGAGGCCGCCTGCGCCGATCGTCAGGATGCCCTTGGAACCGGTCCCGTCGGCATTGAGGGTGTTGAAGGTGCGGATCGTCGGGTTGCCCGCCGAGCCCACGTTATCGAGCACGATGCCATACTGGGTGTTGTTGCCGATGTAGTTGAGCGTGCCCGCGCCCGAGATGGTGGCGTAATTCGAAGCGGCGACCTGGCCGGCGGCGAAGAGGTTCACCGTCGCCCCGCTGATCACGAGACCGCGGAGGGGGTCGACAGCGGCCGGGATGTTCGAGGTGCCCTCGACGTTGAGGGAGCCTTGGTTGACGAAGGTGCCGCCGGTGAAGGAATTGGCCCCGGCCATGCGGAGAAGTCCATCACCGGACTTGATCAGGGCGACCGGAGCGCCGTTGTCGACGATGCGGGCGTTGATGCGCTGGACACGGGTGGCGGTCTCGCCGGCGTTGGCGCCCGCGCCGTGCTGGTTGTAGACGAAGAGTTCGGGGCCGGCGGAAGTAAGCGATCCTTGGTTGACGGCGCTGCCGATGGTATGCGTGCGGTTGTTGGTGTTGATGAACAGAAGCAGGCCGCCGGAAGTCAGCGTCAGGGTGCGACCGTCCGCGATGTCCAACGTGTTGTTGACGTCGCCGAAGCGGAGGCTGTTCAACGTGGTGTTGACGCCGACGGCGACGCTGCCGGTGACGGCCGCGTTGAGGCTGATGTTGTCGGTCGGGGCCGCGAGGCTGATGGTGTTCGTCGCCGAGGTGAGGTTGGAATAGGCGTCGTAACCAGGCGTGCCGAGGGCGGCGACGCCGAGACCGGGGATCGACGTGGCGAAGTCGCTGGTGCCGACGATGGCCCAGCCTCCGAGGATGCCGCCGGTGAGGCCGACGTCCGGGGTCGTGGGATTGGTCAGGTCGAAGCCGTTGACATTGCGGATGACCAAGCGGCTGGAAGTGCCGATGAGGCCGTTGGCGCCGGTGAAGTTGACGGTGCCGCCGCCGACCACGCGGTTGAGGCGGGTGATGTCGAGCTGGTTCGAACTGCCGGCGATGCCGGAAGCCTGCGGCGCATTGATGAACGAAGTGGACGCAGCGAGGGTGACGACCCCGAGAAGCTCGGAGTTGTTGGCCTGCTGGCTGCCCCGGAGTTCGATGGTGCCGCCGCGCAGCGTGATGGCCGCCGCGTCGTGGACGCGATCCGCGAGGCCGATGGTGCCGTTGTTCTCCAAAATCAGGCCGCCGTAGTTGATCTCGATGGACGGGGTGTTCACCAGGCGAGCCTGGTCGCGGAGGAGCACGTTGCCGCCGTTGATGACGGTCGAGCCCGAGTAGGTATGCGCCGCGTAGAAGGTGGAGGTGTTCTGACCGGAACGGGTGAACTTGACGTCGCCCTGGATCGAGCCGGACCAGTTGCGGGCGGTGTTGTCGTTGTTGATCAGGAAATGGGCGCTGCTTGCGAGCGACGAATTCGTGACGATGGTGTTGCTGGCGACGTAATCCTGGTCGGCGAAGACGCCTCCGAAGAACTGCGATCCGCCGTTCAGGTCCAAGGTGCCGCCGACGAGCGCGGCGAAGTTGTTGGACTGGATGGCGTTGGTCAGCCCGGCGCCGAGGCGCACGGTGCCCTCGTTGAGCACGAACTGTCCGGAGAGCGAGTTGGTGCCGATGCTGGTGAGGCCCACGATCGGCGAGGTCGGCGGATTGAGCACGAGCGTGCCCGCGCCGGCCTTGATCATGGACATGCGTCCGTTGGCGACGCCGTTGCCCCCGTTGATGGCGCTGTTGATCGTCAGCAAGGCGTTGCCGACCGTCCAGATGTTGAGCGGAGCACGGTCATTGGTCTGGTTGAGCACGCCGCCGGTGAAGCTGGTCGTGCCGCCGTTACGGATCAGAATGCCGCCCGACTGCAACGTGAGCCTGACGCCTTCGCTGAGCACCAGATTGGAGGCGCCCGACAAAGTCAGGGAATTAGGAAGCACGTCCGCCGTGACCGCACGGTTCCCGACGTTTTCAAGGAGGATATTGTTGTTCGCCGAGACCGTGCCGGAGTATTCGCTCGGCTGGAGCGAACGCACGATACGGTCGCCGCTGCCCGTATTACCGCCGCCGGCAGTCTGGCTGACGGTACCGAAGGATACGCCGAGACCGTTGACGGTGTTGTCGACCAGCGCCCAAGGGAAGATGCCCTTGTTCGCGGCCCCGTTGCCGCCAGTCTGCCCGTTCAAGGTCGAGCCGCCGGCGAAGATCACGTTTGCGCTGTTGGGATCGAGGGAAACACCTAGATTGGTGCCACGGAAGAGGACGGAAGCCCCGCGGGTGTCCACACCGCTGGTGGCATCATTCTGGTTAGGAGCGATGTTGTCCGGAGCACCGAAGAAGACGAGACGCATCTGCCCGGCGGCGTTCTTCTCGAGGGTGATGGTCGTGGCGCCGCGGGCGAACGTCGGCTTGCCGATGTTTTCGATGAGGCCGTCGGACGAGGTCAGGCTGCCGCGGATGAGGAGCTCGCCTCCACGGAAACCGACTTCACGCGCGAGGGTGCTGTTCGTGGCGAGACGGCCGTTGGCGGTCACGTGCCCTACCCCGACGGCCGTGATGCTTCGATCGTCCAGCCAGAGGGAAGAATCCTTGTCGATGTAGACGCGGGCCGCCCAGGTACCGGCTTCCTCGAGGACGGTCAGGCCGCCCTTGAGGTGGAGTCCGGGCTGGTCCGAGCGGGTAGCGACGGTGTTGACGTTGCGGATGCTCAGGGTGCCCGCGCCACGCTTCTGGATGCTGTAGAGTTCATTCGTGGTCATGCCCGTGGCGGCGAAGGCGACCCCGTCGATGATGACGGTTCCCGTCGCATCGACATTGATGCCCAAGGCGCGCGACGTCGTGGCATTGGTGATGCCGCCGGTGATGCGCAACGTGCTGGCGGCGCGGGCGCCGATGGAGGCGTCGAAGGCGAAAGTGATCGGACCGGCGTAGGTGTTGTCGCCGCTGAAGCTAGAGAGCTGGCCCGAGTAATTCGTTCCGCCGAAGAAGATGTTGTCGGTACCCGTGATGAGGGTGAGCGGATTGCTGACGGTGACGTTGTTGAAGAGCTCGACGCCCGCGCCGCGCCAGGTGGGCGAGTTCGCGGTGATCGTTCCCGAGCCGGCCGCATTGGCGTGGCCGAGGCGGAGCGCGCCGCCGGAGACGGTGATGGGGCCGGTCCAACCGCTGTTGTCCGCGGTGATCGCGAGCACGCCGGCGAAGCTCTTGCCGAGCGCGACGCCGTTGCCGGCGAGGCGGTTGAAAGGCGCGGTGAGCGTGAGGACTTCGTCGCGGACGACCTCGAAACCGACGTTGGCCTGGCCGAGCACGAAAGTGCGTCCGGTCGTGAAGCTGCTGGTGGCGCGGAAACCGACGCCGGTGAGTCCGTCGGCGTTGATGGTCACGGTATTGCCGATATCGCCGAGGGCCGCGTCCGAGTTCGCGGCGAGCACGCCGCCCAGGATGTCGATCGTGCGGCCGGAACCGCCGAAGGTATTGACCGCGCGGAGTTCGAGGGTGCCGGGGCCAGACTTGATCAGGCCGTAGTCGTTGGCTCCGTCGTCGATGACGCCCGAAAGGATGAGGCCGGAGTTCTGGATCCAGTTGGAGGCGGTGCCGACCGAGAAGTGGGCCGGGCCGCTCAAGGTGGTCGCACCGGTGATCTCGAGGCCGTAACCGTTGAGGTTGGCGACGCTCATGATGCTTCCGTTGATGGTCAGGTCTTCCTTCTGCAGGATCTTGTTGCGCGAGAAGGGACCGCTGCCGGAACGGTTCACGGTGATGGCCGTGTCGCCCAGGATGTCGATGTCTCCGCCGATCGAAAGGACCTGGCGGGTGCCCCGGCCGTTGCCGTCCGCGGTGATGGAAAGGCCGCCCGCGACCAAGATGGTGCCGGCGTAGTTGCCGACGTCGAGGGTGCCGAGGCCGGACTTGTTGATGACGTCGGTGTTGATCGACGGCGAAGCATCGGCCAAGGAGACGGTCAGCAGCGGGTTCAGGACGTTGACGTTCCAAACCGAGGGCAAGGTCGCGACGCCGGTGATGGTGAGCGAGGCGACGCCGTTCGTGGGGGAGGCGAAGGTCGTGTTCCCGAGGAAGGTGACCGGATTGCCGATGGTCCAGGAGCCGGTGGAGAGCAAGCTCGTGTTGGCGGCCATGGTCAGCAGACCCGTTCCCACCGGACCGGACGCGACCGCACCCGAGAGCGGATTGCTGTTGGCGCCGATAGCGAGGCCGCCGGCGTTGACGGTGACGCCGCCCGCGAAGGTGCTCGCGGCGGAGAGCTGGAGCACGCCCGAGCCTGTCTTGACGATTCCGCCGTTCTGGATGACGGAGACGATGTTCAGCGAAGGCTGCAGCGGAGCCACCGACCTGCCAAACTGCTCATGAGCGCCGACATTGAAGGCGGCCGAGTTCTGGGCGGAGAGATCCAGGATGCCGTTGGCGAAGGACGGAACGGCGCTGGGGTCGACGCTGGTCACGGTCAGCCCGCCCGTGAGCGAGGTCGTGCCGGTCAGGTTAAGGGTCGCGCCGCCGCCGTTGTTGCGGACGGTGATGGAAGTAAACGTGTTGGCCTGATTCGCCAAGGTGAGGGTCGAGCCGCCGCCGACCGTGAGGGCCTGCGAGGGAATGACGCCACCTGCGGCCTGGTTGAACGCCGCCTGAACGAGCTCAAGGCCGCCCGAACCAAGGGCGGCGGTGGCGCCGAGATTGAAGGTTCCGCGATTGAAGACCGCACCGCCGGTGTAGGTGTTGACGCCGTTGAGGTTGCCCGTGCTGGTCTGGCCGTCGCCGGCCGTCGCGATGAGGCGGACCGCCTGGGCGCCGTTGTCGACGATGGCGGCGTCGACGTTGATGATACGGCTGGTGCCTCCGTAACCGAGGAAGTGGAAATACAGATCGCCGCCGGCGAGACCGCTGGTGATCGTCCCATTGCGGAAAGTATTGGTGCGGGTGTCACCGTCGATGGCCGAGATGAGGCCGCCGCCCGCGAGGGTCAGCCTGCGACCACCGAGATCGAGCGTGCCGCTGCCGCCGGCGGGATAGAAATTGAGGGTGTTGACCGAGACATCCTCCACGAGGGTGGTGATGGCGGCGGCGCGCACGAGGACATTATCGGTCGCGAGCGGACCGGAAAGCAGACCCTGTCCGGAGTAACCGCTGACGCCGGGCTGGCCGAGTCCGGCCACGCCGGCGACGGTGTCGTAGGTAGCGAAAGCACGATCCACCACGGCCCACGGGCCGATGATGCCGTTCGCGAGGGTCAGGCCGCCGTCCACCTTGACGCTGACGCCGTTAGGCAGACCAAACGCGCCGAGGTTGTTGAAACGCAACGTGGCCGTCGAGCCCGCGGGACGGGTCAGGCCGCCGAGCAGGATGTTCGCGGAGGCGACGTTGACGCCGCCGTTGTTGAGGTTGATCTGATTGTGACCTTCGACGATCGTCACCGCCCCGAAACGCTCGGAGACATCGGTCGTCGCCCGTCCGTTGACCAGGATCTCGGAGGCCCGGAGGGTGATCGGAGCGGAGTCACTGAAACGATTGGCGACGTAATAGAGGGAGCCGGTGTCGTTGATCGAAGCCAGGCGTCCGCGGGAGACCTCGAAGGAGGAAGTGCCGAGCACGCTGCCCGAATCCACGAGATTGAGGTTGCCGATGACGAAAGTCGGACCCGTGAAAGCCTGAGCGAAATTGAAGGTGGTCGTCCCGGTGCCGAGCTTGGCCAAGGCGATGTCCCCCGAGATGACGCCGTTGAACTGGGCGTTGGCGTTGATGGCCAAGGTGGCCTGCGTGCCACCGGTATTGACGACGGAGCCGCCGCGGGCGTTCGTGCGGGAGTCCGAGTCGTTCGCGTAGAGGCTGCCGACATACTGGATACCGCCGTTGAGGTCGACGGTCGCGCCATTGTTCACGCCGAGGCCGTTGCCATACCAAAGGGTGTTGGTGGCGCCCGAAGAGAGGCGCAAGAGGCCGGCGTTGACGGTGGTATTGCCGCTGACGAACTGCGGCGACTGGAGGAGGAGCGAACCCGGCAGGGCCTTGGTCATGCCGTTGGTGCCGGTCATGGACGAGGTCACGGTCAGCGCCTGCCCGGAAGCCACGTGGAAGATCGCTTCGGCGCCGCCGAAGGCGACGATCGGCACCGCCAAGGTCGAGCCCGTGCCCGCGCCATTCGCGAGGACGGCGCCGCTGCTGATGGTGAGGGTAGCGGGGTTGAGGCCGCCGAGTCCGCCGACGGACAAGGTCTCACCGCTCGCGCTGGTGAGCGAGAGGGCGCTGATGGTCTGGGCCCCGGTAAGGGAATTGGGCTTGTTGAAAGTCGCCTGGTAGGTGGCGGTCGTGGCGGCCGAAAGGATGTTCTGGGCGCCCGAGAACGCGGTGAAGGCGACGATGCCGTTGACGGCGTCATACGTGGCGAAGCTGTTTCCGTTGACGGTCACACGGGGAATCAGGCCGTTATTCAGGGTCGGCGCCGTCGCGAAGGTGATCCGGTTGGTCGCGGTGCCGAAGGTTCCGGTGATGTTCAACGTGCCGGCCGCGTTGGTTCCGAGCGAGGCGAAGGTCAGGCGCTGCTCGCCACCGCCGCCCATGATGATGGTGCTGCCGCCCGCCTGCAGGGTGAACGCGGCCGAAGTGACGTGACGGGAGACGTCGGTGGCGGCGAAGGACTGGGCGCTCGCCGTGGCGGTCGCCGCGTTGCTGAGCACCAGAGTCGTGGCGTTGGTGATGGAAGCGATGAACGCTCCGGCGGGGATGTTCGGTCCGGCAATCTTCATGCCGGCCACCAGCCCGGCGGTGCTGGCGACGGTGACGGTGGTCGAGGCGTTGGTCGTGGCTCCGTTGGTAAGGTTAGTAACGGCAGGAGCGGCGTTCGGGATGGCTTCGAGGACACCGGCGCGCATGTCGAGGATGCGGGTGGCGGTGCCGAGACGGTTCATGGTGTTCGTCGCCGAGTTATCGAGGACGAGCTTGCCGTCCTGGAAAACGATCACGGAGCGATCCGAGTTGCCGAGGGTGCCGGCGCCGATGACGTTCGTGACGCCGCGGTAGATGCGGTAGTGGTTGTCGGCGAAGGCGTTGGCCCCCGAGATGTTGACGATATTGTCGTCGACCTGGTTGATATGGAAGCGGTCGGAAGGCGTGGCGTTGGTGTTGTCCGCGTTGCCGGTGATGTTGATCGTGCCCTTGCCAAGCAGGTAGAGGAAGATGTTGCGGTTACCCCCGGTCGTCATGTCCGTCCGGATGTTGCCGATGGTGAGCGTAGCGTTCAGGTCGGCTCCGATGCCGTAGTAACGGTTGATGTTATCGGCCGAACCGCGCGGGTTAAGCAGGTTGATCTGGCCGTTGATGACGTTGACGCCGCTCGTGGAGCGGATCGCTCCTGCGCTGTCGATGCCGGTGATGTTGCCCCAGTCGCCGGTGTTCGTCAGGTTGACGACCGAAGCCGCGCTGATCGCCAAGGACGAAGCCGTGGCGGTCGCGTTCGCGCTGAGCACGAAGGTCGTGCCGTTGGTGACGGAAGCGATCGTGGTGCCGGCGGGAATACCCGCACCGGTGACGACCATGCCGGGGACGAGCCCGACCGTGCTGGCCACGGTGACGTTCGCGGAGGCGTTGGTGGTGGCTCCGCCGGTGAGGGCTACGGTCGGGGCCACGGTCACGCCGCCGGTGAGTTCAAGCGCGGCGGTCATGCCGCCGAGGTTGAGGATGCCAGCGGTGAGCTGGTCAGAGGCGGAGACGCGGACGACGCCGGCGTTCACGTTGAGCTGGCCGGTCCAACCGGTGTTAGGAGCGCCGAAGATCAGCGTACCCACCCCTTCCTTGGTGAGGCTGGCGGCGGCGTTGACGTTGGCGGCGCCGAGCCCGAAGGCGGTACCCATCGTCAGCGTCTTTCCGGCGACGACTTCAAGCGTACGCGTGTCGGTGGTGTTGCCGAAGACGAGCGAGCGGCTGAAAGTCATGTCGTCGAGCACGCGGAAACGCGCGTTGCCGCCGGCGGCGGGCGTCAGGACGACGTTGTTGGCGGCGGCGCCGAGGACGGCGGGATCGGAGACGGCGAGACCGCCGCGCTGGACGACGACGTCGCCGACGAAATCATTGGCGGCGTTGCCGATGACGAGCACGCCGTTGCCGGTCTTGGTGAGACCCGTTCCGGACAGCCTGCCGCGCAGGTCGAGTCCGGAAACCGTGTTCGGCTGGGAGTAGGTCGAGACGGAGAAAACGGGGTTAGCGAGCAAGGTCACGTCCTGGTCCGAACGCAGGCCGTAATTGTCGTTGTTCGTCAGGGTCAGGCCGAGAGGCAGGTTATCAACGCCGCCACCGATGAGGATCTGCTTGTTGAGGGCCTGCGAGCGGGGCAAGGTGCCTCCGGCGCGGCCGACGGTGACGTTGGGGACGATGCCGGAGTCGAATCGGACACGCCCAGGCAAAGAAATCAGCTCGCCGATGAAACCATTGGCCGCATTGCCGAGGCGGGCGGTGCCGTCACCGTCGTGCAGCAACGAGACGACGGTGGGATTACCAAGGGCGGTGGCGTCGAAATCACCCGTGTAACCGCCCGCGTTGAAGATCAGGCGGCCGAGGCCGTTGACCGTGAACGAGGTGATGTTGGCGATGTTCGGAATGGCTCCGAGCAAGGCCACCGTAAGGTATGGGCTCTCGACGTTGACGACGGCCGCGTTGGGCAGGTCGATCGATCCGGTGAGCGTGAGCGTGCTCTGGGTCGTACCCGTGTTGGAGAAGGTCGGGACACCTTGGTAGACGATCTGGTTCGCGACCGTGCGAGAGGCGTTGTCGACCAGCAGGCGGACGCCGGGGGCGAATGTGACCACACCGGTGCCGAGCGGGCCCGTGGCCACGCCCCGACCGCCCGCGAGGACCGAACTGTTCGCGCCGAGGACGATGCCGCCGGCCTGGACGTCGAAGGAACGGAAGGTGTTCTGACCGCTGAGTTGGAGCAGGCCGACCCCGGTCTTGATGAGGTCGACGCGGTCGCCGACGAGATTGGAAGTGACGTTGAGCGTCGGGGTCAGGTCGGTATAGACGCGGCTGGCGCTACCGGCCAGGAGCCGGAAGCCGTCGACGAACACGGTGCTGGCGGCGTTCGGGCGCAGGGCGACATTGCCTTCGAAGAGGCCCGAGACGATCGCGGCGTTGGCCGAGGAAGCGGAGATCGGCGTGGCGCTGGTGAGTTGCAGGAAGCCTTCGCTGCCGAGGGAGACGCGGTTCAGTCCGTCGGCGTTCCCGATCTCACCGCCGGAGTTGACGAACGTCAGGCTGGAGAGCGTATTGCGCGTGCCGCCGGTGAAGACGAGGCGGGCGCTACCGAGGAGGGAGACATCGGTCGAGGCATGGAGAGCCCCGGTGCCGAAGACGCGCACGAGGGCGTTGGTCGTGGCATTGCCGCCGTTGATGACGAGACCTCCGGCCGGGATCATGACCGTGCCGGCGTCGTCGCCGAAGACGTTGAGGACGCCCTGCTGGACGACCGTGCCGCCGGTGTAGGTATTGACGGCGGTGAGATTGACGACACCCGCGCCGGACTTGATGAAACGGACGACCCCGCCCGCGGCGTTGTCAGCGATGACGGCGTTGACCGCGAGCTCGCTCATGCCCGCGGTGAAGGTGAGCGCGGTGCCCGCCGCGGTGGCGGGACGGCTCAGCGTGACCTGGGTGGCGGAGTCGACCGAGACGATGTAAGTCCCGACGGGGATGCCGGTGCCGGTCAGGGACATGCCGGGGGCGAGGCCCACGGTCGAATTCATGGCGATGACTGCCGAACCCGCGGTGGTGACGCCGTTGACGAACGAACCAGAACCAAGGGTCTGGCCCGAGGCCGTGGCGAGCGCGTTGGTGCTGAGGGTAGCGCGACCGTTGGAGTCGATCGAGACGACAGTGGTGCCGGGCAGCAGGTTAGCGGCGTTGGAGACGGTCTGGCCGACTTCCATGCCAAGGGTGTTGATGCCCGTGACGACGGGCGAGCCGCTGGTGAAAGCGGCACCAGCGCCGAAATTAGGCGTACCGGTGGCCTGACTGAAGAGCACGAGGTCGTGCGCGCCGGTGGCGGAGCCGCCCGCGGTAAGCACGCCGCGGACCAGCGGAGTGCCGATGATCGTGTTGTAGGCGTTGTTGCTGCGCAGCAGGCCACCGAGCTCGAGGTTGAGCACGTTGGCGGCCGAGGAGAAGACGACCCGGTTGGCGACGTTGCCGTTGAACTTCAGGACGGCGGCGAGCGTCTGAGCCGAGGAGAGGACGGTGGTCGTGGCGACCGTGCCGTTGATCTGGGTGAACTTACCGGTGCCGAAATCGGAATCATAGCCGGCGAAACCACCCTGCCCCATCACGCCGACGCCGAGCACGGGGTTGTAGGTGGCGTAGTCGGTGGAGTTGGCGATCGCCCAGGCACCGAGGAAGCCGCGCTGCAACAAGGTCGGAGCCTGCTGGAAAAGGATGCGGGCGTTGTTCACGTCCTGACCGAGGTTACTGCCGGCGAAGTTGATGACGGCCCCGCCCGTGCGGTTCAGGCTGGCGAACGTAAGATCGACCCCGGCGTAATCACCGGCGCCCACGTTGGCGTTGATGGTGTTGAAGCCCTCCACCAGATGCAGGACGCCCATGCGCTCGGAAGCATATTCACGGGTCAGGCCGGTGTAACTGAAGGTACCACCACGCATGAACATCGGGACATTGTCGCCGATGCGGTCGTTGATCTGGACGCGCTCAGCTCCGGAGTTATCGATGGAGAGCGCGCCGTAGTTGAGGTGGATGCCGCTGGTCTGCAGCAAGGTGGCGCGGTCGCGCAGGGAGACCGTGTTGCCCATCAGCACGGTGAGACCGGTATGGTCCAGCGTGTCGCCGAGGGTGAACGTCCAGCCGCTGATGCGGCCGAAGTCGATGTTACCGCTGAGGCGGCCGAAAAAGGCGGAATTGTCACCCTGGATACGGGCGACGAAGGCGGCCGCGGAGGATGAAGTATTGGTGACCAAGCCGCCGGAGACGGCGAGCTCACCGCCGGACTGGAGGTTGCGGACGAACTGAGCCGTACCGTTAAGGTCAAGCGTGCCGCCGAGGTTGAGGGAAAAGGCGACGGAGTCAGGGTAGAAGACGTTATCGAGACCAGAGAGGCGGACGACGCCTCCCGAGATGCTGGTGGTGCTGTTGTTGAACTGACGGGCGGACAGCAGCAGCGTGCCGGGACCCGACTTGTTGAGGGTCGTGCCGGTCACGATGGAGCCGGTGAAGTCGAGCGTGGTGTCGGCGGCGACCTGGATGTAGCCGGCGCCGAGGTTGAGGCGCGGGACGGAGAGGACGTGCGTCACCGGGCTGCCGGCGGTGCCGCCGGCGGCGAGGATGCCGCCCGAGGTGAGCGTGAGGACGGTCTTGGCGAGGCCGCCGACATTACGTGCGGAGGCGTCGGTGATGGCGAGCGCGTTGAGCGTGCGCGCGGAGGTGTCGAAATCATCGGCTCCGTAGCCGGCTCCGACCTTGACGTTGCCGGTCGCGACCGCGGCGTTGATCGCAGTAGCGGCGTCGTAGGCGGTGAGGGCCACGATACCCGTCGAGACGTTGTAGGTCGCGAAGTCCGAGCCGACCAAGACGCGCGGCAGGATGCCTCCCGACAGCGTGGGGGCGGTGGTGAACCTGAGCTGGTTGCCGACGCCGAGTCCGGTGATGCCGGTGAGGTCGAGGTTGGCCTGCGAGTTCTGGAATTGGATCGAGGCGAACGTAAGGATGTTGCTGCCGGTTCCCTCCATGAGGATGCGGGCGGCGCCGTTGCTGAGGCGGAAGATGCCCGCGGTCTCGGTCGAGCCCGCGTTGTTGCCGATGTAGCGGAAGACGCCGGCGTCGAAATTAAGCGCTCCGGTGTCGGCGATGCGGTTGTTGTTGTTCGTGCCGGAGTTATCGACGACGAAGACGCCGGACCCGCGGATGAAGAGGCCTTCGCCACCGGTGGCGCTGATGTTCGCCAGGGTGCCCGCGCCGCTGAGGCGGACTTCGCCGCGTTCGACGCGCAGGCTGCCGCCGAAGGTGTTGGCGGCGGTCAGGTTGACCGTGCCGGTACCGCGATAGTAGAGAGAACTGGCGGGGGCGGTGCTGCCGTTGACCAATGCGCCGGAGATGTTCGTGACGCCCGAGCCGAGGAGCACAAGAATGCGACTCGCGGCATCCTGGCTAAGATTGACCGTTCCCTCGAGGTTGAGGGTACCGCTGCCGGTGATGTCGTTGTAGAGGTAGCGGTTGCTGTTGCTATTGGTGAGCGCGGAGGTGATCCGGAGGGTGCGCGTACCCACGACGCGGGCGGACTCGCCTTCGAGGCGGACAGGGGTGTCGATGACGTAGTTGTCGGTCGTCGCTGAGACGCGGCCGCCGTTGAAGATGAAGACGCCGGTGGTCGGCCCGAGGGCGCCGACCTTGTCGAGGATGAGGTTACCCTGAGTCAGGCGCATGCCACCCGTGAGGGTATTCGGCGAACCGCCAGCGAGCGTGAACGACGCGTTCGGCGCGATGCCGATGTCCCAGGTGGTGGTGAAGGTTCCGGTGGGGTTGGCGATGACGCCATTCCAAACGGACGAACCGAAACCGCGGATGTTGATCGTGCGGCTGTTAGCGGTCTCCGCGTTGACGAAATTACCGTTGATCGTCAGCAGTTTGCCGGCGACAAGGTTGTTGGCGATGAACTGATCGTTGTTGCCGCCGGCCTTGGTGACGGTGCCGGTGATGGTGATGTTGTGCTCGCCCTCGAACGCGGCGACCGCGTTATTGGCGAGGGTGACGTTCTTCGTCAGGGACAGGTCGCCTCCAAAGGCGAAGATGGAAGCATTGCTGATCGCGATGGAAGCCGCCGCGCCGACGCCGTTCGCGGTGAGTCCGAGCGTACCGCTGTTGACGTTGAGGACGCCGGTGAAGGTGTTGGCGCCGGTAGCGGGCGCGAGGACCCAGACGCCTCCGTCGGCCTTGGTGACGGTGGTCGTACCGCCATCGTTGGCGAGCACCGACGTGACCATGTTCAGGTCGGTATTGACGCCGCGTAGTTCGAGGGTGCGGTCGCCGACACCGGTGAAGCCGGTGACGCCGGCGTTATTATTAAGGAGCTGGGTGAGGACGATCGGGCCGGAACCGCTCGACTCGATGCGGCGGGTCCCGGTGGTGCCACCGATGTAGATCGGGCGGGTGACGACTTCACCACGGCCGACATAGGTCAGGTTGACCGTCGTGTTGGTGTTCGGGTTGCCGAGGTAGAGGAAGCCGCCGCCGACATTGGTACCCAGGGAGGACGAGGTCGCGCCAGCGGCGCCGAGCGAGGAGACGATGAGACTTTCCTGACGTAGGAAGGTGTTTCCGCTATAGGTATTGGCATCGCCAAGGATGAGCGTGGCGCCGCCGACCTTGGAGAGCGAACCGTCGCCCGAGATCACCCCGCTGACGGTAGCGAAATCGAGGCCCGTGAGGCTGTTGTCATCGACCTGGATCTGGCGCCAACCCGCACCTGCGACGGTGCCTGCCTGACCGCTGCCCGCCGCGGTGGCGTTGGCCGAGATGTTGATGTCCGTCCCCGTATTGATCGCCGTGATGTAAGCTCCGGCCGGGATGTTCGGCCCCGTGATGAGCTGACCAATGGAGAGGCCGGCGGTGCCGCTCGTGACGACGAGAGCGTTGTTCGTACCGGAGTTGAAGGTGATGTTGGCTCCCGTATTCGCGCGGATCTCGAAGTTACCTCGGATCTCGACGTCAGCCAAAGTGGTCTGAGAGCCCAGCGTAAGATGACCGCCGCGGAGGAAGCCGGTGGTGCCACCGACGTTACCCCAGACGGGCGTGGCGAGAGCGGACCAATCGACGACCAACGGAGCGGTGTCGGCGGCGAAGCCCAGCAGACCCGCGGTGGAAACAGACTGGAACTGACCGGTGCCGGCGCCGAGACCACGGCTGAAGGTGCCGGAGGACTGGAAGACGCCGCCCCAATCGGCGAACTGGAGATTGGAGGCGGTCGGCAGCGAGGCACCGTCCTGGGCGGTGAGCGCGCCGCCGGAGATGAGGGTGCGCCCGGTGTAGGAATTGTTAGGATTTCCGAGGACCCAGTAAGACGTCCAACCGGAACGCTCGATGGAGAGCTGGCCGGCACCGGGGGCGCTGTTGGGATTATCGGTCAGCTGAAGGTCGATGCGGCTATCGCCGGTCGAATTACCGCGGAGCGCCAAGATGCGGGCGCCGGTGCCGAGGAAGCGGACCGCTCCGGTGTTCGCGAAGACGATGGCGGCGTTGTTGTCGTTACGGCCGAGGATGTTGTTACCCCAAGAGCCCCCGATATCGATGGTGGCATTACCCGCGAGGGTGAAGAGACGGTCGGTGACGACCGTCGGCGTGCCGGTCTCCTGGTAAATGTTGACCTGGCGACCTCCGGTGAAATCAGTGGTGGAATTGCCGGTATAAAGGAGGATACCGCCGTCGAAGATCAGGGAGGCGGCGTTGGTGGCGGCGTCGGTGGCGTCGCCTCGGCCGATGCCGGAAGCCTGACCGATATTGGCGAGGGAAGTGACGGCCAAGGTGCCGCCGCGCAGCACGGTCGCACCGGTGTAGTCATGGAGGCCGGTGAAGGACTGCGTACCGTTGCCGTTCTTGACGACGGAGATGACGCCGGAGTTCTGGTCGATGACGCCGTTGAAAGTTCCGTTGCCGTTGCCGTTGCCTAGATTCAGGATGGCAGCGGCGGCGTTGGTATTGAGGACAGTTCCGGTACCGGCGAGGGCACCAAGGATGACGCGAGGCGCGGCGACGGCGGTGTTCCAATTGGAGGCTGAGCCACCCGCGGCGTTCAAGTCAAGGGTCGTACCTTGACGGAGGTTGACATTGGAATTGGCACCGAGCGAGGCGGTCGCTCCCACGAGCTGGACCGTGCCTTGATTGATGTTGGTCGCGCCGGTGTAGGCATTGGCACCCGTAATCACGAGCAGGCCAGGACCCGACTTGGTGAGCGATCCCGATCCGCCCGAGATCAGCGAAGCGATGGTCAGGGCGTTGGCGCTGTTGCTACCGGCCGTGGTGACGATGACTTCTTGGCCCGAGGCTCCGAGCGTGCCGCCGGTGATGGTAGCGGCGCCGGTGCTATTATCAAAGAGTACACCGCCGGTGGTGTTAGTCAGGAGACCGTTGAGCGTAAGCGTCTGGGCGCCAGCGAGTTTCAGGGAATTGACGGACTCGGGGCCGGCGATCGTCAGGGAAGCGGCGGAGAGGTAGTTAGCCGTCCCCAGGAGACCGGAAGCCGCCAGCGTGGTATAAGAAGAGAGCGCGGCAGCCGGAGAACCGACGGCGAGCCAGTCGGTGCCACCGAAGGTAGCCCAGCCACCGACGATGCCGTTGGTGCCGGTCGGCGCCGTGCTGAAGGCGACCGTGCCCCCGGTAAGGGAAATGTCGAGCGTGGCACCCGCGCCGCGGGCACCCATCGACGCGAAGGTCAGGGCGGCGGAACCCGTACCGGCGGAGACCGACTGAATGGAGGCGTGACCCGCGGTAGGCGTCAGCGCACCGACGAGTTCGGTGCCGGCCGAATTGGTGGCGCCTTCGTAACGAAGGACACCGCCCGCGGCCTGGGTGAAGCCATCGACGTTGAAGATGACGGCGGCGGCATCCGGCAGGATGTTGAAATTACCGCCGACCTCGCGGATCTTGAGCACGCCGTTCGCGACGGTCGTCGCGCCGGTGAAGGTGTTGTCCGCCGAGGGGCTGATGACCCAGGTACCCGAGCCCTGTTTGCGGAGGGAGTGCGTCGAGGCTGCGCTGTTGGCGAGAACCGATAGGAGCAGATTATCGGCGGTGCTCGTGCCTCCCAGAACCAGGGACTTATTGCCGGCCACCGTGACCTGCAGGGCGCCGTTGACGGTGAGCGCTCCCGTGCCGCTGGCGTTGATGAAGACGTCGGCAGTGGTCGTGTTGAGAAGAATACTCTTCGACAGCGTGGCCGCCGCACCGAGATAGGTCAGCGTGCCCGCGGTGGTAGTGGCATTACCGATCTGAATGCCGGACGAACCGTTAAAAGCGCCGACGTTATGGAACGCCAGCACGCCCTGGTGGACCTGCGTCGCGCCGGTGTAAGTGGAAGCGGTGACGCCAGGACCGAGGGTGACGCGACCGGTGCCGCTCGCGCGGAAGACGTGCGCCGCACCTGAGGCGAGGATGTTGCCCGCCAGGAACGTGTCGCCGTTGCCTTGGATGGCCAGCAACCTCGCGGTGGTGCCTTGGTTGGTGTGCCAGATGGCGCCGTCCAACGTCAGAAGCCCGTCCATCGAATTATTAACGGTGAAGTCGCCGAAATCGCCGGCGGTGCCGGCGAGAGTGCCGATGACGCCGCCGATACCGGTCACGCGAGCGGAGTAACCGCTGCGTCCGGAGAAATTGAAGTTGGTGTTGTTAGCTCCAGTACCCTTCGAGACGTTGGTCAGGTTGATCGTCTGGTTGTAAAGCGAGCTGCCGAGGGCGCGGTCGAGGATGATACGTCCGCTTACGTTGTTGCGGAAATGGTAGAGTTTGCCGTCGAAGGTGCCCGGAGCGTCGGTGCGGATCTCGAGTTCGCCATTGTTGAAGTCCACCGCCTGGATGGTATTGTTGACGCCGAGCGCACCGCCGGAGCCGACGCGAACCGAGCCGCTGTCGATACGGAGGGTCTGGCTGAAGCTGTTCTGGTCGTTCTTAAGCCAGAGCGTGGTGTAGGGGAGGATGTTGGTCTTGATGAACCGATCGCCGGACAGATCGGTTCCGCTGACCTTGCCATCGAGGATCCAGTTGCCGGACCCGAAGAAGACGGCAGCGTTGCCGGCATTAAGGAACACATCACCCGTGACCGTAGCGTTACCTGAAGCGGAAATGACACGACTCTCCCCCGTGCCGACGCCGATGGAGAGGCCACCAGAGAAGACGTTATTGCCGATACTGGCGAGGCCGGCCGAACCATTGGCAGCGCCCGATCCGCGGCCGCCGACGGAGATTTCCTGGGTGATGTTCAGCCCCGCGCCGGTGACCGGACCATCGACGACGAGACGGCCGCCGGAATAACCGGGCGAACCGTTGGCGGCAAAACCGAAGACAGAAACGAGGTCGGCCTGACCGAGCTGGCCCGCATTAGAAACGACGAGCGAACCACCACGGATGGTCAGCGAACCGCTGATCGTATTGACGCCGGCCAAGACCAACGTGCCGTTACCTGTCTTGGTGAGGCCCTGATTGCCGGTGAGCGGCACGGACAGCACAGCGCGAGCGCCGAAACCGACGGCGATACCGGGAACGGAAGCCGGTCCGCTGTTGAGCGGGGCCGCGAGGGTCATGGCCGCGGTGCCGGCAATCCGGTAATCCGTGAAACCCGCGAAATTCAGTCCACCGATCGTGACCGGATCGGCGAGAGTGACCGTCGCACCGGTGCCCGTGAAGTATGCGATATCATTGGCGGAAAACGCGAAGTCCGTCGTCGCGTCCGTGCCGCTGGCCGAGGTGGCCGAGCCCGCGTTGACCCAGTTCGGTTGACCGGTGCTCGCCCAGGTGCCGGCGCCGCCAGTGCCGGCCATGTTGCCATTGCTGTCCCAGAACAAGTTCGCGGCGCGGGCGGCGCGCGGCGCGCCGACCGTGAGGAGCGCTGCGGCGACCATCAGCGAGGCGCGCGAAAACAGGGGACGAGACTTCGAACTTTTCATTAGAATAGATTTGGGGAGGCCACCGGTGGGTGGCATCAATGGGGGGATTTGAAAATCTTGGGGTGAAGCCCCTATCGGCACAACCGAATTTGTCCCTTTTTCCGCTCGAATGGGTGAAAAACCTGCAATTCGATCGGGGTAATTATTTATTTGTTAAAAAAGCGTAAATTTCGCTCTTAAATTCGTTTAAATGACGGAATAAATGACTTAATTGACTATTTGTTTCATTTAAAAGTTATTCACACCCCATTTAATCAATTAGGTCAGATTTCGGCAGATTAGGGGTAGGTGTAGGGGTAGGGGTAGGGGTAGCGACGCCAGTCCCCTGCCCTGTCCAGTTCCAGTTATGTCGTGACGCGTTCCCGACCCTACCCATGGGAGGTATCAGCGGTTAGCGGTAAGCTGTGGGCGGTTGGGAACATCAGCGCTCAAGGGGAGACCGGGAAGGATGCTGCGGCCATAGACCCCCAGCCAATCATCCGGTCTCCGGTTCCCCTTTGAGTTCATGATTCTTTGTCTCGGGGTAGGGACGTGATTGCCATCACGTCCGTGGACGGACGGACGGGAATCGGGTCGATAAGCCTGCCCGGCGCGTCGAAGAACCCTCGGCGAACGGCGGCCATGGCAATGGCCGCCCTACCCATGGCAGGTGGAAGCGGTTGGGAGCGCAGATCCCGCCACCTGCCAACCGGGACCGCCACACGCAACCCGAGAACGGAATTCACTAGGCCTCACGCGGTGCTGCCCCGACCCATGGCAGGTATCAGCGGTTAGCGGTAAGCGGTTGGGAGCACAGTCGAGCAAGGGGAGACCGGATGATTGGCTGGGCTCTCGAGGTAGGGCTGACCACCCTTGGTCAGCCGCGGTTGAGCGAGGGCACCCAACCCCACCCCAAGGCCATCACTCCCCCGATACTCGATACTCTCTGCATCCATCGATTCAGCCCTCAGTCATCTACTCAGGTGACGGGTGGCAGCCCTAAGTGGCGGGCGTGATCTGCTGCCCGAGCGGAAACACTTGATGGGACAGGGGCAGGGACACGGACAGGTCTCGACACCTAGGGGTAGCTGCGCAGGGACAGACGCAGGAATACATGCTGCCCTGACCCTGTCGCTGCGTCTAAGAATCGGAAACTGTCCCTGTCCCTGTCCCTAATTTAAAATCTTCAACACCTGCTCCGCCAACAACGCCATGCCGAGGCCCGAGAAGCCGATCAGGGTCTCGGTGATCGTCCAGGTGCGCAGGGTCTGGCCGACGGACAGTCCGAGGCACTCCTTGACCATCCAGAAACCGCTGTCGTTGAGGTGCGAGAGGAAGAGCGAGCCGCAGCCGATGGAGATCACCATGAGCTCGGGACTGGTGCCCGGATGCGCGGCGAGCACGGGCGCGATGAAGCCAGAGGCGACGGTGATCGCCACGGTCGCCGAACCGGTGGCGACGCGGATGAAGGCCGAGACGAGCCATCCATAGACGAGCAACGGCAGGCCCGCGGTGGCGGCGATTTCGGCGAGCTGCTTGTCCACTCCGGCCGTGCGCATGACGAGCGCGAAGCCGCCGCCGGCGCCGACGAGGATGAGCGTCATGCCGATGCCGGACACGCTCTGCTCGGAGAATTTCAGGAGCTCGCCGG
>JACCDY010855383.1_pt1 | contig 26392 bp, 17 predicted proteins | sample 7446391 | NCBI WGS metagenome assembly JACCDY01 (sample SAMN15323451, study PRJNA562643) | freshwater metagenome | isolation source: river surface water | place: USA:Blue River Watershed | collected 2017-08-18 | reverse complement strand
GTCTTTCGGAAACGACCACATGTTTTCGAACCTGGAGAGGTGGCAGAGTGGTCGAATGTACCTGACTCGAAATCAGGCGTACCGCAAGGTACCGTGGGTTCGAATCCCACCCTCTCCGCCAAGATGTAAGCAAAAACGCGCCTTTTGGCGCGTTTTTTATTTCTACATACCCAAAAACTTACCCAAAGAATTGGCGCTTGGAATGTGGGCGTTAACAACGTTTCCTTGATCAAAAATTGCTTGTCCGTCTGATTCTGATGCCGTCAACGGCGGCACATTTTCAGAGGAGCAAAAGGCGATATAGTCCGTGCAACGGCACCCCAATTAAATTTTTCCTGGGTCATACCCCACCGTGCCCCCACCCCCCATTTTTGAAATGGGTCCCTCCATTTTGGGTTGCACACTATTCTGCGCACACGATCCGCTATTTCATAGATTACAGGCGCCGTATCGATCAGCCGCCAAAGAGTCGTAACGTGTGGTCACGGATGAGGCCATTAAAGTGATCTCTCGCCCAAAGTGCGGCTTCCGGATCAGCTAATTTGACGCCGAGCTCAAGGTTTCGATTAAAAGCATCGTCGGTAAGGTTGGCACTCGAAACAAGCACAACGTCATCAATTGCGGCAAGCTTCGCGTGGAGCTTACCCGGACGACCCGCTTGATTTCGTTCTCGGTTTTCAACAGGCCAGTAATAGACCTCCGCCATAGCAATCAAAGCGGCGGGAAAAGCTTTGAGTGCGTCAAAGCTGAGTTGACCCTCGGACTGTTCAGCAAATTCCAAGACCAATCTAACTCTTACGCCTCGCTGCACGGCCTTCAGCAATGAGTCGGCAAGCCTTTCGACCTTGACCGCGGCAAAAGTCACCAACAGAATTTCAAACCTAGCTTGCGCAATGAGGTCATATAACGCCTGATCTATACGCCGCGCTGGGAGATGTCCCGATGGAGGAGGACCTGACCACAGCATTTCAATCTGCCGAATTTTTTGATAAGTTGAGTGAATCTCAGCGGATAGTTGCAGACCATAGCCCAGTGCTTCCCAGGACATCGCTCTCTCAGCTGCATTGATTAACTGATTGAGCAGATGGGCCAAATCAGAATTGGATGTTCCTGGCAGGCACTTCTTTAGGGAATCTGCAGTAGCAGTTGCTGGAGCTGCTCGTAGCTCTACACAGACCTCCTGCAGCCAAGCTGCAGGGGCTCGGACCGCCAGTGAGTTGATTTGTTCGGACAGGTCAGTTGGCATGTTTCAGTCAAAGAATGCTGTACCAATACCTGTGAAGGTATTCACTAGTACCGATCTGTCCAAATAGCGGTTGCCCCGCTCACAAGAGGTCTCAGGTGCAAACTGACAGGCGTGGCAACACGCCCCTTGAATGGTTCTACCCAAGGTATCCGGTCTGTGTTCGGCACACAGCGGATCAGACGCACACAAACGCATACTCTCCAACGCTTGCTCCAAATGGCGACCAAGAGTCACAGGATCCCCTAATTCCACCAGTCCACCTAATGTGCCCTCGCTGTCGGGCGCCGCGGTGTAGAGCAAAATGCCCGCCATGGGGCCTCCTATCTCTCCCGGCTGCCTCGAATAAAGTCGCTCTCGGACACTAGCCGCGGTGTAGCCGCAATCCAGAACAATCTGGCGCATGAGCGCATGGGCCAGCGAGTGCAGAAGTACAAGGCGAATACCCGGGAAATGCTCCTCTGGTGGATCTAGTTTCCTAAGTGTGCGCCAAGCCTTGTGCGACTCCAGAAAATCGTGCTGAAGCTTTTGTACCTCTGTCTTTTCCTGCCAAGTCAGCAATACTTCTTCACGAACTCGAATAAAGATGCCTTCCCCTCGGACTTCGGAGGCTGGAAGCCACCTTGGACTTTCCCGACTCAGCTTGGTCAGTCTGGCTTCACCCAAAGCGGTGGCTTCCGAAAAGTCAGCATTTGACTCGATGCGGGTAAAGCCCATCAGAGCACGTACTTCACGTATCCGCTCTACCAATACCGTGTCCTCAAGCAAGGACTCAAATCCCTTGGGTGGGGACACCTTCTTCAACTTGAAATCACGGTTCTCAGCAGCATCGCTCGGATTTGAAAACACCTGCCATTCGGGTAGCTTCAAGTCTTCGGGCGGTGCCTCATCCTTTTTAGCCCCGGCACGCTTTTGCTCAATAGCTGCCCAAATGTCGGTATCAGCATAAGCTGCGAATAGGGGGATTAGGGACTGGAACTTCTGACTCCGCTTGCGAAGCAGGCGTAGTTCATCCAAGTCATCGGTGTCTTTTAGCTCAGCCCATTGCTCCTCCACCATCTTGCCTAACTTGTCCACTGACCTGGGAATCGACAAGGCAGACAGTGCTGTGGGAAACCAACTGTTCGATGCTCCAAGCAAAATCGTCTTTGCTGGCTCCGTACAGTTCGGTTCAAGTAGTCGCAAGTGCGGATGGTGCCCGCGGCATTTGAAGGGCGAATTGCTGTCAAAAGCATCCGCCATACGCCGAGTTAACCCACAACTGTGACACTGAACCACGATGTCCGATGCGTCACCTGATGCCCCGTATTCGCGCAGTGATAACTGTGCCCCTTGGCAAGGTACGTTGCCCTTATGTACGAACTCTAGCCAGGGAAAATCTGTAAGATGCCCTTCTCGGCAAGCGATCAAGAAACGAACAGACAAGGCTGCGGGCGGTTTGCCCCCCTGACTCTTGAGACATCCCTGATGAAAATATTGAGTGCGGTCGGGGCGGTACGGGTCTTGAATCAACTTGAAAACCCCCGACTCTACCGTGGCTAGGGTGTCGCAGAGTGAACAGCGTAGCCACCTTGGAAACGGCGCCACGGGCGCACCAACGGCTGGCGCTGCAGGGTCCTTGTCCATCCCGTCAAGCTTCATCGGAGGAAGGTACAGCTTGGTCAACTGCGGCCCCAGCCTTTTCTGGATCGCCGCTACCAAACGGTCCTCTTCAATTTCCTTGCAGTAACGCGTATCCCAGTCGTCCAGCCCCATGACTATGGCTGACATATTCGGTAAGTCCACCAGAGAACCTACCCCAAAGGTGAAGATCAACTGGCTCGGTCGGATTTCTCCCAGTTCATTCATGGTCTTCTTCTCTTAATCCGCCCGCAGGCCTGTTGTGCGCTGGTCCAGTACCAAATCTACGGTGCCCTCCACATCACGGAGAGAATTCAAACAGGTAAACATCTGCCAATCGTTTTCGCCTGCCTGCTCTAGTAGACCCACGGTTGCTCCCCCTTCAGATTTGTAGCCAAGCTTGTGGTCCTTCTGGTTATGGACACGCTGCAACCACTCGTCCCGTCTGCGGTCCAGCATATCTGCTATGCGTACCCCCACGGCGGTGTCATCAGTGGCATTCACCCCACGCTTGCTCAGCATGTCAAAAACTGCACCCCACACTGGATCGGTGTCTTGCACTTCCCCGGCTTTCAGATTGGCGTTTAGGTGCTCATCCATCAAGCGCATCAGCCCCACCATCACGCCAGTAAGCCCACGGTCCAGCGCCCTGGCCGAGAATGGAGTTACAGATAATGCTTCCACATGCTTGTAGAACGTCTCGTGGTAGTGCTCAAACCGTTCATAGTGTGACAAGTCGCGAGGGCGCGCCCAGTTAAACACTGTGCTCACCAAACCAGGACCGCTTGCTGAACGCCCCACACGGCTGGTGGCCTGGATGTATTCAGAGGTGTTCTTGGGTTGACCAGCCACCACCATCAGGCCTAACCGGTCGATATCCACCCCAACCGAAATCATGTTGGTGGCCAGGATCACGTCATACGGCACAGCTGAACTCACCTTTTGGCCCGCTTTACGCTCGGCCGCCCGTTGCGCCTCAAGCGACTTGTCAAACATCGCTTCCAGCCGCTCCAAGATCTTCGGAATGTCCGTGCCAGACTTGCGCGAAGTTAGCTCCTCCAGCGCGCGTACCCGGCGTTTGGCTAAGCCACGCTGGTCTGCATCCCGCAAGCGGGCCCTGATATCGTCTTCCACCAAGCGCCGAGTGCCCGCCAGCTCCCGAATGGAGTTGAAGTAGCCCGTCAAGGTCATGTACGGGTCTGCCAAGCGATCGTACTTCTCATACAGCACTTGCGCAGCGGCCATATGTGCCACATAGGTTCGAATCATGGCCACCGGATACCGGCGCCCAAACGCACTGATACCGAGGTACCGGCGACCAGGATAATCTGGTCCGGTCGGTCGCTGGATGGCAAAGAAGCTGTCACGGACACTAGTGCCCTGTGGCGGAAACACTTCCAGCTTGCGCACGAACAGCTTTTGCACTTGGTCCGGCGCCCGACGGATCGTCGCGGTCGATGCCACCACCTTGGGACGTACCTTCTTCCCATCCACCGTCCATGAACAGAGTTCATCAACAGCGGCCTCGTATAACCCCACCATGGAACCCAATGGCCCGCTTATTAAGTGCAACTCGTCTTGGATAATTAAGTCTGGCGGACGTAAAAAGCTGTGAGGACGATTCTTTACCGATGGAAAACCATTTCGGGCCGGGTGATGCTGGCCGTCATCCACCTCTGGTGAAAGGAATCCATGCCGGTCACAAACCTCGGTCACCTTGCCAAACAGCATCTGAGTCAAGCCGTTCCAAGGCATTTGGGCAAACTTGTCCACAGTGGCAATTAATAGCGAAGGTGGGCGGCGGTAAATCTCTTCATCTACCACCATTACCGGCAGGCCCTCCCGCGGTGCACGTGCCTCGGTGAACTCACATCGGCCCAAGTCATCACCACAGTAAGTAACACATCGGCCAATGTCGCTGGGAGCCTCGTACACCTTAAGGTGTTTTTCCTTTATCTCACAGCCACACCAAGGACAGGAAGTGATCTGCAACGGGCTACCATTTGAAGAGGGTGCCCCACCTAAATTGCGTTGTCGCAGTACATTGGCTGCACCGGACAGGGAATTAGGGGTCGTCTTGCCACCCACCCACAAACCCAGACGGAAAGGAGTTTCTCCCCACTTCGCCACATCGGTACGCCGGATAGATTCACACGCGCAGATCAACGCGGCAGCCCGTTGAAACTGCTGCAGCGTTAGCAGTCGTAGCGTGTAGCGCATCAACACAGCCACACCATGATCGCCGCGGCGGCCTTCCATCACACCCTCCAGGCGACGCAGGGCTAAGGTGTAGGCGGTCAGACCCAAATAAGCTTCGGTCTTGCCGCCACCGGTAGCAAACCACAGCAGATCTGCAACGGCCTCCGTTTCGTGGCTACGGTCATGGTGGTGCAGGTCGGTCAGGCTGGGTAGGTTAAGCAGCACAAAAGCCAACTGGAACAAACGCCAGCTTCGGTTCTTGGGGTCTTGGTCCAGGTCAGCAAAGCCTTGGTCAATCTCCCGCTCCTTCTTGCGAACCTTGCGCGCAAAAGTGGAGTGAATGCGCTGTTGCCACATGGCCCGGTTGGCAAATCGAAACGCCTCTTCGGCCATGGGGTTCTCGTCAATCAGGTCAATGCCTGCTTTGATGCGCTGCAGTGCCCGGGTACACCGCTGCACTGCCAGCTGGGCCGCATCCTCATGGCCTGCGAGGCGCTCCGGGGGCAACGTCAGCTTGGCAGCCTCCATCTTGATCCAGACACGGTAGGCCGTTTCGATATGGCGCAGGCTGGCAATCAGGCCCGGCTTGGGCAGCTCAGCCAGCTCCTTCATGTCCATCACCACACCGTTTAGGTTCTCATCGTCATCCGTGGAACGGGGCGTCTGCTGGGGCACCTCAAACTGGGGAATCCACTCGGTCTCTACCTGTGTGGCTCGCTCGGCCAATGGTTCGGGCAAGGTGGCATGGATGGATATGCCATGCCCCACCCCAAACTCGCGCTGGTGCCGATACAGCATCTCCAGGGTTTCGGTCTCTTCCCTGGTCAGGGGGTCCATCTTGGACAAATCAGCTTTGGCACTCTTGCGCTGCACAAAGATGGGCTTACCGTCCACACCATGGACACGCAGCTTGGGCTGAAACAGCCACACCTCGTCCCTGGGTTCGCCAGCGCGGGTTCGTTCGGTTTGCTGGTTGACTAGGAACAAGGTGACCACCCAGCCATCTGCTGTCAGACGCATACGGCCCTGAAGCTGCACTAAAGGGTGGTCGACATGCAGCTCCTTGGGTTTCAGCATGCCGTCCCTCAGGTCCAGCACCAACGGTGGCGTCACAACCGGGAACCGCTTCCACACGTTTGCGGGGTTACCGTCGCGGTTCAACTGTGTGGTGCTTTTCATGCGCAGGTACTGGCCCCACTCGGCTTCCACCACCAGCTGCTGCGTTTCAGCCGCCACCACAAAACTCAATCCCATGGATGAAGGGAAGTAAGTCCCGCCCGCTGGTACGCCTGACTCTACGGCACCTTCTTCCCCATCATCACCGCCGCCAGCACCCAGTTCGTCCTGTTCACCGGGGTCTACCGCGCTGTCTTTAGGGGCCAGCATGCCCACCAGGTAGCGCTGGTAAGCGTGATCTTCAAACTGGCTCAGTTCCTCCTCAGGGCCGCCCGCGGGGCCGAGCAGGTCGCGGATGACCATGTCGGTGAGTTCGTCACGGATGTCGCTGGGCGTCTTGGTAGCCAGAGCGGGCGGGTGGGGAGTCGCAGTTGTTGGGAGCATGGTCATAAGTGACTCCGGGTCAGAAATCCATGGTCGCCTGACCGCCAGTATCTTTCTTCTTGCGGCCACGCTTGGCGGGCGTTGCGGATGCTTGAGAGGCCGTGGCTGCGACTTCTTCGGCGTGGCGCTGATGGTTCAGGGCCAGCAGGCGGTCGAGCACTTCACGACGGGCAGCTTCGGAGATGGTGAAGCGGGTGCCTTGCTTGGTTTCGTGGAAACCGTGACCGAGATCGAGGTCTTGCCAGCCGTAGGCGGCGGCGACGGCTTGGTCTATTTCGATGATGAGACCACGTAGTTTGGCGATTGAGGCAGCTGTTTCATTTGCGTCGTGGAAGCGGTTATAGAACTTAGTTAAACCTTCTCCCCGATCTTGCATGGCCTGATAACGAAGTCTATGGAAATTCTCCCCTAACGCACGTGTCGAAATGACTTCCCTTGGCATGGGGAAGGTAGTGAAGCATCGTGATGGGTTGTAGCGTGGGGTTCCTCCTAAGTTTGCGCCATTTGCTAAAGCCCATTGCTGATGAATCGAAGATGAGAGAACGGCAAAATCAAGAAATGATTCGGTCGCAACTACTACCGTCGTCTGATCATAAACGTAGCTAGTTGGTACAAACTCGAATGCCAAGTGCTTTGACGTCAAACCCACAACAAGTGTTCTTTGCAGCTTGGCAACTGCAGCAAATAGACCGGGACGACGGTCACCATATTGCCACCATTTCTCTCGATGGGCCTTTCTATTAACCGTATCGCGGTAGGGCTTCACGCGCTCTCTGACAATTCCAAGGCAATAAGGATATTTCTCTACTTCTGCAAGATCATTTCCGGCGAAATAAACTATTGAGCGCTTGGGCCTTGCGCCAATAGAAGTATTCAGATCATCTGCGATGAGGAATGGGCGAACCACGTCGCACTCTCCTCTCTGTACAGCGATTTCTACCTCTTGTTCATCCAGGATGAAGCCCATTCCTTGGATGGCACAGCCAACAAAACTCTTGGCATCGTTCTCTGACAGCGGAAAACAATCCGACTCGGCAGAGTCTAGAGCTGTTGCTATGTCACCTTTAATGAAATGAAGTACCGAAATGGATACATTTGCAGTGCCAGGCCAAGGCATGCTCTCAATCTTCCTGTAGTAAGAACCATAGTTACGCTCCAATTGATCTATGCACGAAGTTTTTGTGTCACCAATCAAAATGCGCTCGGTTGAAATGAAGCCATATACGCCTCGCTTGTTGAGCAATTGAGTGGCTCTCATATGAAAGTAACCGCATAAATCCACATTTTTGGTTACTGGAGGGAATAAGGTTACGAGCGCCTCTGCGTAATTCTCACCGAATGTTGAGCTAACCCTCTTCCCACCTAAAAACGGAGGATTACCAATAAATCCATCAAAGCCACCACGATCAATAATCTCCGGGTATGCAAGCGCCCAATGGAAGAACTGCTGGCCATTGGTTTGCTGAAGGGCATACGCCTGCAATTCACTCAACCCCTTAGCCCAAGATGCCATCGTGTGATCCGCCGACGCCTCCCGCTCAACTTCGTAGATGTGGGCCTTTAGCACCTTCAGTTCCAAAGCCACCAGCACATCTGCAGCAGCACTAAGTTTGCCAATTGACTCTTCCGCCTCTGCATACAACGCCGCCTTCGCCACAATCTGCTCCGGCGTATCCGAAGGCATCGCCTCCAGCATCTCGCGCTTCTTCTTCGCTTCTTCGATATGCCGCCACAGGTTGAGGGTGGCAAACGCCTGCTGCTTGCCGCCTCCGGGGCGCAGACTGAAGTTCTCCAACTGCTCCAGCGAAGTAATTCCTAACAGCGAATCGCCGCACTTGAAGGCATGGTCGAGGAAAGTGAAGGGGCGGTTGGCATCGACAGTGATCAGCCACATGGAGAGCTTGGCCATCTCCACCGCCATGGGGTTGATGTCCACGCCGTACAGGCAGCGGTCGGCCACCACCCTACGGGCAATAGCGATGCGCTCCGCGGCTTCTGCGGGCACCAGTCGTTCAGTGGGCGCCCCTTCGGAAAACTTGCCTTCCGGCGTGATCAGTACCTGTCCCGGGTGAGCCTTCTCTTCGTTTTCCCAGGCTTCCACCAGACGTTCCGCCAGATAGCGGCACGCTTGCACCAGGAAGGCACCAGAGCCCATGGCCATGTCGCAGACCTTGAGCGCCAGGATCTCTTTGGGGGACTTGAGCTTCCATTCCTCCTTTGGCAGCCCCTCTGCAGGACCCACATAAACCAGGGGCTCTAAGGTGTGGCGAACGATGGGCTCGGTGAGCGATGGCGGAGTGTAGTGCGTACCTGTGCTGCGACGGGTAGTACCCATGGTCACAAACACGCTGCCAGGCAACACTACCCACGGGCGCTCGAACGAGTCCTCCCTGATGAGACCCGCAAACGGGCGCAGGCGGGCCAGTAAGGCTTCGTCCTGGCGGCAAGCCACCAACAGCTTGTGTTCGTCAAAAACGCTGACGTTGTTCAGCTCTCTGCGCAAAGCGGGTAATGAGCGGCCCGTCTCTTCTTTCAGGTGCTCCAGCAGGGCGTCCTCACCCTTGGCCAGCAGTTGCTCCAGAGTAGACAGTGGAATCTCAGGCTCTTTGCCGCGGGTGCCGCGGATGCCCAGTACCACCTCGCTGGCCCGTTGGGCAGTGTGGTCCAGCAAACCTTCGTACACATGGCCAATCTGTTCCACCCCCAAGGCGCGGAAGGAAACCCGACGGGTTTCGGCAGCTCCCCCAGTCTTTGTACGCAGACGCTGCAGCGAGTTGAGCAGGTGCAGCACGACGCGGTTATTCACCGGCAGTGGCTCTGCCGACTGACTGCGCCAGTTGGAACCCGCGGCGCGGCCTTCCAGGAAGGGATAGCGGTCGGGGTCAAACAGCGAGCCGCCATAGGCTTGCATCAACAAGTCCTGGTGCTGAATACCGCCATGCACCGCACGGAAGGTGGCGAGCAGGCGGGTCCAGGCGTCGTAACGACGCTCCAAAACCTCTTCACCATTTTGGTCAGCCACTTCCTGCAGTTGTTCTTGCAGGGTAGAGACGGCGTAGTTGTCGTCATACAGGGGCTTGCCCAGGTGAAGCAACCCACGCTCTTCCGCGGAGAACAAGAAGACCAACCGCATCATGATTGTCAGTGCAGCGTCGTACACCATCGTGGGCGGTACGCCTTTGAGGGCAACGCCTTCACTTTCCTGATGAATGACATCAAACGACTGCACCAGAACTTCCACCGCCTCGCGCACCTGGTAGCCCAGCTGGTCGGTGACTTCTTGTTGGTCGCTGGCGCTTTCTTTCAGCAGGGCCAGCAAGGTGCTGTCGGTCGCAACACCAAAGAAACGACGCACGCCCATGAGAGACTGGAAGGCGCGCAGGGTAATGGGTTCGTCCAGCCAAAGGGCGCCGTACCAAGACGCATACCCAGTAGTCTCACCGCGGGGAGCGTAGACCAGCATCCATTGCTCGCCATTGGTCACCAGCCCCAAGGGCACGTTGGTGCCATGCAACAGTTCCATCATCCGCGTGGCCGGGGTGGCTTTCCAGTGCTTGCCAATCACCGGTTTGTCCAAGGGCTGTGCCGCGGGGTAGCTGCTGATCAGCAGTTGGGCCTGTCCAACTGCGTCGGTCCCTGCCGGGCCGATCAAGGCAAAGTCAGGGCGAAGGGTTTCGCCTTGCTCTGCCATGTTCGCCTCCAAGCCAGCGGGCAGGGCTTGGCCTTCTGCAATCTGGCTGGCGGGGTAACCCAACAATTCACCGAGTACATGCAGCAGCCAGGCGCTTTGTTTGCCTGGTGCCGCCGGGTTGTCTCGCCAGTCTTCGTAGGCCGCACGGAGTTGTTTGGCTTGGGCTGGGTCGCGGGGTTCCAGGCCTTGAGGGAGGGTGCGCAGCAACACCGGCAGCGAGACGAAGGGGCCAGAAACCTCTATCAGTGAAAGCCAGTCGGCGTGGTGGCGTGCGGTGCTCATACTTGACCTCCTGCCACTTGCACCACAGCCCGTCGTGGTATCAGCCACGTGACGGCCACCGGGAATAGACGCGCTGTGGGGGTGGCAAAGCGTGAGCGGATGTGTGCCGACTCACGCAGGATTTCTTCAGGTATCTCGTTCAGGCGGCGGCGAAGTGCGGACAGGTCCCGTTCGCGCTGTTGTTTACCAGGTTCGTCCCCCCCCAGGTCCAGCAACATCTGGGGGCCGTCTTTGCGCTCCAGCTCGGCCTGGATAGCGCGTTGCAGTTCGGCCATAACAGTTTTGAGCTTGTTCACTTCTTTGTCGGCCACCTCGTCCAGGTGTTTCGCAAGGTTCTTCGTGCGCTCCACCTTGCGAGCTTCAAGCGCATTGATGAGCGAATCCTGATACTTGGGCCACAAGGCCTGGAAACGTGCTTGAATAGCCTTGGGAACTGGTTGCTCAGTGGTTGCCGCCAAAGCGGCCTTGGCTTCGGTCACATTTAATCGCTGGAAGCGTCCCTCAATCAGCGCACCACCGGCCGTGATGACCTCTTCGTGCAAACGGTGGTTGTCGCCCCCCAGCACCACAATGCGGCCATGGGCAATCACCACAGGATGGCTTAAAGCAGAGTCATCCACCACGCAAGCAGATACCCTGGATAGGTGCTTGGAGCGACTGCCCAGAGACCAGATTTCTGCACGCAGCAATCGCAGACACATTTGCACCAGTCGGTGGTTCAGGTGGGCCAGCACCACGTCATCACGACCTACTGCCAAAGTCGAGTCAAATACAATGGGACGCAGCTTTTTGGTGTGAGGATGAGCCAGCCCGTCGGCACATTGTGCCCAGCTATTAGAAAGTGCTGGCACGCGGAACACCGGGCAGGTTTTCCTCAAACCAGTAGGATCGGGCCAGATGCCAGGAACCTCAACCGGAATCAAGACAGGCTGCTCAGCCAGCTCTAAGCCGACCCGCACGACGTTTTCCACATGGTCCGGGGTGAGGTTGAGTTCATGCTGGGTTTCATGGAGTTGCGCTGCCAGCTTTTCCAGTTGCTCGCGCAGCTTGCGTTCAAACTTCAGCATGCGGCGAACGGGTTCTGCATCTAGTTCCGCACGGGTGGTATCCAGTTGTACCCTACGGCCTAGCATGGCCTCTTCCACCTGGTCAGCGATCACAGGGCCTACTTTGCCGAGGTCTTCCCGAATGGTCTCGACCTTGAGAGCTGCACGCATCAAGAATTCCAGGTCAGCATCCAAGTCTCCCACCTTGCCGGACGTTTTGGCTGAGTCAAACCCTTGTCCGACGAAGTGGAAGATCGACACTTCATCAGCCTTTTGGCCGTGTCGGTCCACCCGGCCATTACGCTGCTCCATACGGTTGGGGTTCCAAGGGATTTCAATGTGAATCAACTTGGAACAGTGGTTCTGCAAGTTCAAGCCTTCTGATGCTGCATCGGTTGCCAGCAGGATACGGACCTTGGATTCATCAGGGTGAGTCTGGAAAGCGGCTTTTATGGGCTCCCGCTGATCGTTGGGCATTCCGCCATAGATCATTTCCAAGCGCCCCTCTTCGGCAAAGCCCTCACGGGCCAGCAGGTCGTACAGCCACTTTTGGGTAGCGCGGTACTCGGTAAAAAGGATGACTCGCTCGTTGTTCCACTTCCCGCCAGGACGCAGATGAGTCTGGAGCCAGTTAATAAGCGTCTGTGCTTTGCAATCTGGGCGCAGGGAGACCTTGGCGGCGTAGTCGCTCAGTTGTTTGAGCAAGTCTCGCTCTTCACTGGTCAGCGGAGACAGTGCCTGGCTGACCGTGCCCACAACCTCTGCCGTCTGTTCTTCGTACTCTTGGTCATCAGCGTAGTCATAATCAAAGTCTTCGATGTCATAGCTGATGGCCGCTGAGACATTGCGAGCGCCTACGGTGTTGATGTGCTTTTCGAGCGTGATGCCAAACGCTGCAGGGGAGGAAAACAGCCGTTTCTTCAATAGCTTCAGCACGAACTCGGCAGCCATTCGCTCCCCATCACTGGCGGCGTTCTTGAGCCGCAGCACAGAGTAGGCCTGCAGGTCATGGTGAGCTTGGCGCTCTTCGTTGGTATAGGGCACCTCCAGATGCCGGACCTTGCGCTCTGCGAACCGGCGGCTGCCATCCCAGCGCAGTTTGAGTTCACTCTTCATGCGGCGAACCATCACTGCATCCAGCTGATTGCGATCGGGCGTGACAGCGCGAGCAAATCGCTGGCTGTCCAGCAACTCCAGAAGGGCGGCAAAGCTTTCGCGGTAGCCGTTGTGAGGGGTCGCCGATAGAAATAGCTTGTGCTCGAAATGCGCTGCCACTGAGCGGATGGCCTGAGTACGCATGGAATCTGTGGCGTATTTGCCGCGACCGGAGGGAGCCACGTTGTGGGCCTCGTCCACGATCAGCAAGTCGTAGGCCCGCGGAAAGGTCGGCTGATCTCCGGCAGGCAACGTTTCCCGGAAAGTCCGAAGCTGGCGTTCTCTCTTGAGAAAGTCAACGGACGTGATCAACCTCGGGAAGTGTGTCCAAGGGTTAACGTGGATACCCCGTTTGCGGCGCAGCTGGCTGATGGCCTCGCTGTCGATGATGCGGAAATCCAAGCCGAACTTATCCCGCATCTCTTCTTTCCACTGAACCTGCAGAGAAGATGGGCAGACGATAAGCACAGACCTCACTCTGTGCCGCAGAATCATTTCCTGGACAACTAATCCTGCCTCAACGGTCTTTCCTAGACCGACGTCATCGGCAATCAGCAGATTGACCCTGGGCATCTGCAAGGCACGAACCACTGGATCCAATTGGTAGTCGTCCACTTCAATGCCGCTACGGAACGGTGATTGCAATGCTTTGTCATCCGCCTGAGATACGGCCCCCCAACGAACAGCATCAAGAAACGCTTGTAAATGTTTTGGCTCGTCAAAGCTCGAAGGGGAAGGCAGTGACGGCTTTTCAAACACCGTAGTCCCTGGCTCTAACTCCCAGATAACCTCGAGCTCTTCGCCCATACCGTCATCTTCTACGGATGACAGCTTGACCAAGTGTTGAAGGCGGAGGCTATCTTTTTCTATGCCAGGTACAGCGGCCGCTATTTCCGTGACGACAAATGGCCTCTTACGGACGATCACAAGCTGACCAATCTCTGGAATCGACTGCAAAGTGTTGCCCTCGCTGAAAGATTTTTTGATAATGTCTATTTTTATTTGAACGGTAGAGTTTACCTCCGGCGTTGGTATGAGAGAAAAGATTAACGCTCTCACAATTTTACATTGTGAAAACACTCTAGCCGCGACATGTCAAACCGTTTACTGACCAAAGTGGGAGGGAAAAAAAAGTTCATCCGTTGTCGCGGTAGGTCAACTCGCATCACGCAGCAATTTGGAGCGCCCGCACAAAGCGGTAAGCAGGTTTGTTGATTTCGGGGCGCTCAACACGCTGGCCTCAAAACCGGGGGAGGAAGGGGGCGCATCGCCCGGGGAAAAACCAGGATGCGGCGACTAAACCCTACAAGCCAGGGCTGAGCTGAGCGAGAAAACTTATTTGCCCGCCCAGCTCGAAGGCACGATGCGGATTAGCGAATGATGACTGCACCGCAAACACGTTTTCGCGAAGCACTTAGATAGAGTTCCATCATTACGCCTGAATGTGCTTTTCTTCTCTGCTGGACAGCCCTCAGGCTCTTACTTATAGGTCGATCAAGAGCGCGAAGAATTGATCGTGTTGACAGCAAGTCAGCGATATGACTGTAGACACGAAGAATAAGTCGTATTCGTGCCTCATTCCTTAACAGCTTGAGGCGATAATAGACTTTGTAGCTCGGGGCATACTTCAGCGATGCGAAGCGGCTTACGACCACGAGTTCTGGTCCCGCTGAGCATACCAATCGCATAGCCGACCTGCTCAAGCAATGCTAGCCGTGCGCTCGCCATGGCGCGATCCATACGCATTTCGGTCGTTTCCCGTCCGTGCTTGTATGCGGGGTGCTCTTCGCCTCGTAAGGTCGTGTGCGCACGACGTGCACCATGCATTCGGCAGGTGGGCATTCCGAATGCTGCAGGGTTTAGACACTGGTTCCCGCTACGCTTTGACCGGGCTCGGCATTGCTTCGCGCCATGCAGGCGCAGGGTGGGTAGGGGCAAAGATTCTCCTTTGACTGACGTTTTCACTCGCTTGAGGGCTTCGGCTTTCAGTCTCGCTTGTATTGTTCGTATACCTCTTGCAAAGGGTGATATGCGTGCGATCAGCGTGCAGGTTTTGGCCAGCGTGGCCAGCGCTTCTCGTAAACTTCTTTTGTATTTTTCTTCAATAATTTATGTAAATAGCTGGCCACACTGGCCATGGCTTGGGAATCCGCATGCACTCACACACAAGGCTGGCCACCACTTCCGGCCAGCGCCGGCCTGCCTGACCGATCGGACAAGTCGCCACGTCAGTCCCAGTTAACCTCTACCCCCATCGCAGTAGCAAACTCCTGTCGCGCCGCATCGATGTTCGGCAGTTGAAATCCCCGGACCCGCTTCTCGCTGGATCCACCGTAGCCCTTTACGATTTGTCGGTCACCCCTCGCCGACGGGCATAATCTCCCCAACGCCTCGCGCATGTGGTGGGTCTGTACCGTCTGATGCCGTTGGGCGTTTTTGTTGAAAGAGGTGTAACACCCCAGCAAGGTAGCGGATGGCACAAACACGGCTGTATCCCATTCTGTCAAATCAATCCCACCCGTGCTACCGGTACCATTTAGGCTGCCGTGGATAAGCACCTCATACCAATACCGGTCGAACCCCTGAAGCGACATCAGCTTTTGCTTCTCGTGCTCCTGCGACCGCGGCTTCGCCCGAACGTCGAATGACGTGAGATTTTTGCGGCCGAGGTAGTAAACCAGTGCCCCGAGGACTGCGGGGTCTGCGATAGCTGTGGCAATCATGCGGAAATAGACGCTGTCCTGCTGCCGTCGGTCTGAGACCCGAAAAAACGCAAACCGGCGATCATCACGTTCCACGTTGCCGAAATGATCGTGATTGCTGGCGGCGAAAAGCCGATGGACTGATTCGATCTCACGCGACGGCTGGTACTTCTGTTCTATCCGGATCACTCCCTCCGTGATCATGGACTTGAGACGATCCATCGATTTCCGGTCCCCAGCAAACAGCGCTTCATCCATGCAGATTACGTAATTACGCTCCAGCGCGGCGTTGAACTTGCCGATTACCTGATCGATGTCGGAGACCTGCAGAGTGGTGCGCGGCCAGATCGCGCGCAGAAGGCGAAAGTACATACCTTTACCCGTGCCTTGACGGCCCAAGAAAACTGGCATCACGCCAGGCTTTTCCTCCGGACATTGAATCATGTGAGCCATGTAGCGGATCAGGTAATCGAAACAGGCCGTATCGCCATCGCAGATGACATCACGAAGATAGTCACGTAAGACCACCCAGTTACCCGGTTTTGCAACCAGTGTCGGAGCGACCCAAAAATTAAGTACGTCAACAGGTGTCGCCTTCGGGGTAAATGCAGTACGCGTATAGACTAAGGTGCTCGGTGAGGTCCAAAAATCGGCAATCACCTGTTTCGGGTTGCTGGATATAGGTAACGCCTCAAGGTGGCGGCGCATCATCAACTCACCGTCGGGTTTTCTGTATAAAGCAAGTTCGCCGAAAGCTGTACCATCGAGAAGCGCGGCAATTTGGTGTTGATCCGCTACCCGGATTTCCCCCGCGCTATCCAAGATGACAAACCGCTCCTGTAAAGCGGTGAGCGGATTTAGTTGACTGGCGTTAGCCATGCCATCCTCCTTGCCGCGCATGGTGGACGGCGGTACCCAGCGTGATCGGGTTAGGGTGATCAGGCACGTACGAATTTGCCACCAGCCAGAACGCATCTTCCTCGTATCGCGCTGGTGCCGACATACTCCACTGTTGTGCCAACTCTTCGGCACAGAGCCAGCCGGTGCTAAGGATGGCCCACACCACGTTTCGCCAGACTTCGTAGGGGCAGTCGGCGCTAATGTAGGTGAGCAGGTTACGCAGATTTGCAACTTCCCTCGGACTTTCTTGCCGCTGCCGGTATGCGGACTGTGATCCTCGGTTGCGTAATGCTACTCGGCTGCCGTTGGCAATCAGCAGTAACCAAAGCGATAGCAGGCGAGAAGGTATGACAGGTAACTGCAGTGGATTTCCGCTACCGGCCCATTGGTAGTTCTTCCCATCCGGATGCATGCTTGGGGGCAGGACATCCTGTACCGTTTTCCCGTCTTTGGTCGCGCAGCGGAATTCAACTGCTGACTTCCCGTCAGGCCCCACGATTTTTTTCGTTTCCAGTGGCGGCGTTCCGACTGGCAACCGGTACAGCAGCTTTCGGCTGCCTTCGCTGCCCGACGCGATTTGTACAGCATCAGCTGCATCCAATAGCGAAGTTATGTCATGTTCGTGGCTGGCAAACCATGCGGTCGCGTGATTAAGGTGATCGATATCGATCGCACAGGTGGGAGTTGGGGTGCAATAAGCATGCGCGAGCCCGACATTTTTCCCGGCAAGCTGCCCAAGACTACACGGATCGCTAATACAGTTCTCCTGGCGGTTCCAACCCTCTGTACAAGGTCCTTTTTCGCCGAACGGGATGGGTACAAGAGACATCCCTGATTGAATTAATTGTTCAAGCGTCACCATGCCAACTCCTTGATGGATTTATTCACCAGGGACGGCAACTGGCACCGGCTGACCCCAAAATAAACCTGTGTTGCCAACATCGATGGGAACCACATTTCATTGTTATCAGCGTCGGCAACTCCTGGTGCAAACGCGATAACAACCGGAATTCCCTGTGCATGAGCACGCGCCAGCTCCACGATAGTGCCGTGGCAATCAAGTCGCTCGATATAGCAAAAGACGAGGTCACAACGATCAACGGCGTTCAGACAATGTTTCACCACTTCTTCTCGGACAGCTTTCTGATCAAAGCAGCAACCGATAACATTGCCATGGGCGTTGGATCCCGGACGGCACCCGTGGTTACACCCCACGGTAAAAGGGCCGAGATAATTGAAGCGCGGGTGTACCAGCGGACTCTCAGTCCAAGAATGCTGGCGTATGTTCGGGATAACCAGTACACGCCAGTCATTGCTATGAATCTTGCCCGCCAGGTACAGATTAGGATTCCTAGTCAGCTGGTCCACCAAGGAGGCGGGGTGTCTTGGGGGCGGTATGGTCATTTCACCCCCTTGGAATCGCCCCTTCCCAACTGGGCGAGGTGTTTGCGGATATCGCCGACCCGCCAAGCCGTAATGCCAGCCGATACTTTTACTGGGCGGGGGAATTCACGTTGCCGACATTTGCGCCAGAGTGTTGTAGCGCTGTACGGAACGAGCTGTAGCCGTATAAGGTGCTTCAGCCGGATGAAAGCCTCATCAGGCAAACTGGAAAAGTCTGAGTGCTCCATGGTGGTCCTCCGCAGTGTTTAACGACACGCTGCGAAGGATCTTCGTTTTGTCGGGGTGGCTCTACCACCCCAGCTAGAGCTAGCTCGGGTCCTTGACGCCGGGAGGGAAATAGTATGGGTAGTCGGGATCGAACCAGCCTCGCTCACACGACTGAAGGTGCGCGTATTCAGGCGCGCTCCAGCATCGTAGAAGATATTCGACCTCGTATTGATGGTCGTCCGCACCTGGATACATCTTCTTCGCCGCTGGTACGATTGTTTGCGTCGCCAATTCACAGGCAGCTTCGACGCTCATGGCTTTTTCTTCGGATCCAGGGTCTGGATTTACCGAGCACGCGATCCAATGCAAAATCACGCTGAGCCTGCGTCGTGCTGTGATGTCTTTCAGCTTTTGACCTGGTTTCGGCGTTACCTGAAGAACCTTGTTTGCATCCTCGCCAGTACCGATCCTGTAAAGCGCGATCGCCAAAAAACGGATTTGCTCAGGCAATAAAAGTTCATTACGGTCCAACTGATAAGCTAAATCAAGCATGATGCGCTGATGATCCAAATGATTCACGCTTAGCTCCTTTTGCGTATAGCGGATTTCGGCGATCGCTTTTGTTCCTCGTCCAAGAAGTTCGCCCAGTCATTCATCAACTGCCGACGCTTCTCCAGCAGATCCGTCCTTTGATAAGCTTCTTTGACTGCATCACCTACCGTATGGCCTGATGCCACCCGACGGATCTCATCCGGATAATTGGTCTGTTCTGCTGCCCAGTCACGGAAGGTCGAGCGAAAGCCGTGCGGGACAGCTTCGGCGGTCAATTCTCCCCGCTCACGCATGCCGCGCATCAGCTGGCTCAATGCCATGTCGGACAGTGCTTTACCGCGTGGGCTTGGGAACAACTTGTTGTTGCCCGCTACCCTTGGCAGACTTTTCAGAAGGGCGGTTGCTTGAGGTTGTAACGGGACACGGTGCTCGCGGCGAGCTTTGGTGTGCTCTGCCGGGATAGTCCAAAGCTTTTTTGTCAGGTCGATCTCCGACCATTCGGCAAGCCTTACCGACCCAGATCTGACCCCGGTCAGTATCAAGAACTGTAGGGCTTTCGCGCTGATGCTTTCGTTCTTCCGCAGCTTCGCCATGAAGTCAGCGGCTTGGGAATAGGGTACCGCCGGTTGGTGTTTCACCTGCTGCAGTCCGCGCGGCGCCGCCAGTTGCGTATCGAGGTAGCCTTTCCAGGTGGCGGGGTTCGTGCCGGATCGGTATTCGTTAACCGTGGCAAAGTCGAGCACTGTACGCACCCTGTCGAGCAAGCGTTTCGCCGTTTCAGTTTTTGTCTCCCACAGCTTTCCGGTTGTTCCGTCTCGGTGTGTGGTGGGCTGCAGTAGTACATCGAGCACGTGCCTCATGCCGATGTCAGCAACCAGCATCTTGCCAATAATGGGAAAGGCATAGGCCTGCAGTGTCGAGGCCCACTGCTTTCGGTGTTTGTCGTTGGTGTAGTCGGAGGCATGCGCCTCCATGTAAGCCTCGGCGCACTGCTGGAAGGTCTTGTTCCGTGCAGCTGCCGCCAGCAGTGCGCTACGCCGCTCGCGCTTCTTGACCCGCAGGTTGACTCCGCCCTTGGCCTCCAGCGACAGCTTTCGTGCCTGATCGCGGGCATCTGCCAGCGACACTTGAGGGTAGGAGCCTAAGCCAAGCACTTGCCGCTCACCTGCTATGCGTAAGCGAAGAATCCAAGACCGCGATGGCGTGGAGTTACCTGGTGAGGGGGACCTTATCTGCAGAAGCAGACCGGCCACACCGCCCACAGCGTGCCATCCAGCGCGCGTCAGGCGCTTAACCTCAAGGGCAGATAGCTCTTTCGCAATCTTTGGCATACCAATATACATACCCAAAATACTGAACTTTGATGATATCGGATGGCATGTATTGGCACAACTGTCGGCTCGAAACTTCAGCAAAAACACAGAAATACGGCATTCATTGCTACCGCATGAAAGTCTTTGATGGCAGACACCCTCTCCGCCAATTACCTCGCACTCTCGCGACGGTAGCATTACTCCACCAGCGGCTTAGGCTTCTGGGCGCAAGGCCTCTTCGGAGGCCTTTTGCTTTTTCTTCTCATTGCAATCTGACGCAGAACTGGGACGCAGTGCATAAAGCGTTCAGAGTCGGCGATAGCTATTGCAGCGTTTGAGAATTCGGCATGCTGGGCAAGCGGTGGAAGTAAGTGTAAGTTGAATGCTTCAATGGTTGCTTCCGCTATGAATGCAAGAATGAACTACGCTTGTATCAATGCGGGATTTGAATGACCTGATTCAGACGAGGCATCAGGAATGTAACGCCAAGCGGCCTCGCATTAAGTTGGTGGGCATCCCAAGAGGATGCGAAAGAATGACTAATCTCAGACTCCGAAGTGGCTTCACATTGATTTGTGGGGATTTTCACTTGGCGAACATTTTTTGACGAATTTTCAAAGCTTCTTTTGATGGCCATTCAATTTGTTTGACTGGAAGCGACAACTTCATTCCGTTGAACCACCTGTATTCCGTGCTTATTAGTGAATCAGCAAAGTGAACCGTATAGTCCGTCGGTGAAATCAAAAGCAATCCTAAATCGAAAAGAGTGTGCAAATCTGCTCTGAGTAGTATTCCGTTTTGTGTGTGATGTGTTTGTTTTCCATTATACGGAATGATGTGTGCAGCTTCGAGCACTGCGGTAACTGGACATCCGCTAACAGCACATTTCCCGTTGTATGCATCTAGTAGCGAGTTTCTAAAATTTGCTTGCCCACGTCGGATTGCGATAGATCGGAGTTCTCGAGTTCGTGCATCTTGAATGTCATTTGTCGAAAAATCAGATTCTGTAGCGAGATTTTCAACTGCCGGACCACTGACTGGCAGATGTGATTGATCTCTGTATTCCTCGATCGTGAACGTCTTCTTGTCAAAATTCGTTACTTTGCCCAATCCGATAATTTTGTATCGGGGATTGGGCTTTTCCTTAACTTGAAGAAGAACCCCAACTGGAATATTGTCATCTCTGCATTCAATCAATGCCCTGTTAGTAAAAATATCTTCGCTTTGCCCTTCTTGGGAGTATCGAAAGACCCATGTTCCATCGAGTTTCCATTCAAGCTGGTCAAGATACGGGCCCCCGATTGACTTGCGGATGCTGATCGCATGTCTCGACCCCGCCGGTTTATGTATCCCTTTAGCCTTGTTAACTAGAAACAAGTCATTGAGCGGTTTGGGCCATCCGGTTTCTTGGCCTGTATTTAAAGCGAACCAATTCAAGCCATCCAGGTGTTTTTCTGAAAGGGCAGGAAATTCTGCTTTGGTAAGCATAGTAAAATTTATATTCTTATTGATTATGGTTTTATTCTATCCTGCTTTTCCTTTGATTTTGGATTAGTAATCCCCTGCCCCCGCCGATGGGTCAGCATTGCGGAACATTAATGCTGTTACACAGTCAGCCCGCGGTTCATCGAGGTGCGGTTCGCGAAGTTGTTTAGCTCTTTCGCACAGTTTTTCGAGCTGAAGACTTTGCCTATTTGCATCGAGGGTGGGCGATTCAGACGTAAAAAATTCTACATAATCCTCAAGATTGTGAGGATTATTATGATATCGGCTTGATTGATTTAAAAATCCTCGCATTCATGAGGATTTCTTGCGTGGCGAGGAGATTTCTGCTCTAATCCTCATTAACGTGAGGACTTTCAATGAAAATCACCTTGGACGACGCCCAAAGTCTGGGCCAAATCGTGCGTGCGGTTCGCAAGGCTCAAGGCATGAGGCAGGACGACACGGCGGGAAGTCTCGGCGTCAGCGAGAACTTCCTCGGCAAGGTCGAGCGCGGGGGCGAAACAGTTCAGTGGGGCAAGCTGTTCCAGGTGCTTGATGGCTTGGGCGTGAAGGTTGAGCTGGACTTGCCGGATGAACTTACCCAACAGGTATCGTCGCTGCTGAGGGCGAAAAAATGAACCCGCGCTTACTCATTGCGTCGATCAATGGGCGCGAGGTCGGCCACCTTGAAGCCGAAAACGGCATATGGAGTTTCCAGTACAGCGAAGCATGGCTGGACCATGAGCAGGCTTACGCGCTGAGCCCGTACTTGCCGCTGCAAAAGGCAAAGATTGTCGATGGCAGCAGTATTCGACATGTGCAGTGGTACTTCGACAATCTGCTGCCGGAAGAGGGGCAGCGCATTCTGATTGCGGGTGACGCCGGCGTTGATGCTGCCGATGCATTCAGCTTGCTCGAGTATTACGGCGCAGAGTCTGCAGGGTCGCTGACTTTGCTTCCGCCGGACACAGTCGAGCAGTCTTCGGATTCGCTGAAGGCTCTTTCGATGGAAAGCCTTTCCGCTCGCATCAAGCAATTGCCGCGCGTATCGCTCACACAAGCTGCGGAAAAGCGGATGTCGCTGGCAGGCGCTCAACACAAGCTGGCCGTTGTTCTGAGCAACGATGGTTTGTATGAGCCAGTCGGTCCGTCACCTTCCACGCATATCCTGAAGCCGGACCATCCGGATGCGGACTACCCACACTCCGTTATCAACGAGTGGTTTGTGATGCGACTTGCGAGACGGCTGGATTTGCTTGTCCCGGAAGTCAGGCGGCTGTATGTGCCAGAGCCAGTTTATGTGGTTGCGCGGTTCGACCGCACCCTGACAGAGCATGGGTGGCAGCGATTGCATGTCATTGATGCCTGTCAGCTGCTTGGGCTGGATCGCAGCTTCAAGTATGCGAAGGGAAGTGTTGAAACGCTCCTTGCTATCGCAAGTGCGTGCAGAGCGTCAGCAATCGTCAAGACGCGATTGTTCAGCTGGCTGGTATTTAATACGTTGGTAGGAAACGGCGATGCTCATCTTAAGAATCTGTCGTTCCTGGTATCTTCATCCGGCATACAACTTGCCCCTCATTACGACTTGTTAAGTACAGGGGCATATGATTCGCCTGCCTTTGGCAAGCAGTCGTGGCCATACGCAACGACACTTGCGTGGCCTTTGCAGGGGGCGGAAAAGTTTGCAGCGTTGAATTTGGAGATTTTCCTGGCCGCGGCAGATTTCCTGAGCCTGAAGCAAGTAACAGCAAGGCGATTGATCTCAGCTCAGGTAATGCGTATACCCAGATTGGCGATTGAGCTTTACGACGAGGTCGAAGCAGAAAACCGACTCTTGATTGATACGCGGCCAGCGCTTGCTGCGACATTGGCGGGCGAATTGCGATGTCTCCGCACCATTGTGCATAGCGTGATCAAAGAAATGGCTGGTCGCTTGCTGATTTCTTAGTCAAGTGATGCTCGAGCAGATAGGATTAGGTTGAAATGATTGTTGATCGCTCGCGCCAGTGAATTGTTAGGGTGCGTGCTAACAATCATGGAGCGTGCTCTTCGTATTGTTGTTTAGTTCTGCGATGGAATTATCCGTATTGGCTAATTAGGGATATTCATGGCAGACGTGTTCAAGCGTCCGGACTACGCGCTGGAGATCGCACGAGACCTATTGCATCCGAGTCCACTCAAGGCGGGCTTGCTGTCCGGGGTCTTCTTGTCGGGCGATAGGCGGTTGGGCAAGACAACTTTTCTGCGGCAAGATCTTATCCCGGCGCTTGAAGCGCAGGGTGCGATGACGATCTATGTCGACTTGTGGGCTGACAGGCTACGTGCGCCGTCAGCGCTGGTCACTGAGGCGGTCCGCAAGACGATTCGAAATTTGGAGATGCCAAACTCCATGCTCCTGAGCCAGCTAAGGCGAGTCAATGGTCTGGATGTTGGTTTCGCGGGATGTAAATTCGGTCTGAAACTTGATACGCCCTACACCCATGGCGGGCCGACACTCTCGGACGTGTTCGCGGAGTTGGTGCAGCGAGTGCGGACTGACGTCGTGATGATCGTCGACGAGGTTCAGCAGGCGGTCGGTACCGAAGATGGCATGAACCTGCTTCATGCACTGAAGGCGGCGCGTGACCGGATCAACACGGATCCTCAGGCTCTGGGGAAATTCATCTTTCTGGGAACAGGTTCACACAAATCACTGGTGGCCGACATGGCAACCCGGCGTTCGCATCCGTTCGCGGGCGCGACAGCAGTGCCGTTCCGCGTTCTGGATTGCGACTTCGTGGACTGGCGTCTGGCCGGCGTGCGCCAATACGATCCCAAGGCAGTTTTTCCCTCAGGTGAGGTGGCATTGGCAGGGTTCAGAGCGATGAACAACCGGCCTGAAGAACTCGGCAAGGCGCTTGTGGAATTGCAGCGCCAGTTTGTTGATGATCACGGAGCGTCTGTCGATCAATTGTTTTTATCAATATGCCAGACGCTGGCGTCTGCCGCTGCTGACGTGGAGATTGCGGCAGTACTGAGTATGGGTTTGTTGGGACGTGCGATTTTTTCACGAATCGCGAACGGCAGATCGCCGGGGCTGTTCAGTAATGAGGCGATGGATGAATATGCGTTGGCGATCGGCGTTCCCGTCGACGTGCCTCAAGTGCAGAATACGATCGACAGGTTGATCGCCGCGAACCTGATCCTTCGTACAGGGCATGGAGTGTATGACGTGACGGATCCATTCGTTCGGGATGCCTGGTTGGCATCGCAGCGTCATCGAAAGCTTCTGAGCGGTGCAATTCCTGATCGTGTTTGGTACGGTGATGGCTCCGGGTCGTAGACCCGGTGTGGCCAGTCCTTTTGCTGGCTTGGATTTGTGGGGTAATATCTATTCACAAATCTATTCACTGATCTATTCAAACCATGTCCCCGCACGCCGCTTCCGTTCGCGACTGTCTGCTGGCCGGCCCTCGATCGGCTCGGCAAGTCATTGATTTGTTGGGGATTAGTCAGCCAACAGTATCGCGGGCCCTTTCCGACTTGCAGCCGGAGATCGTTCGTCTGGGCGCCGGCAGATCTATTCAGTACGTGCTCAGGGACCAACAGCGTGGCCTGCCCGACATGCCCGTCCATCGGGTCGATGCCGAGGGCAGAGTTGGCTTTCTGGGCACGCTGGTGGCGGTGCGGCCCGAGGGCTTCGTGATGCTACGGCCCGACGGGACGGCTTTGCACAGCGAAGGCTTGCCGTGGTGGTTGTTCGACATGCTGCCGCAGGGGTACTTGGGGCGCGCTTACTGCGCAAGGCATGCGGCAGCTTTGGGGCTGCCCTCCAACTTGTCGCAATGGACGGATACGCATGCGCTGCGTGCGTTGCTCGTGCACGGACATGACCCGGTCGGCAATTTGCTGCTGGGTGAATCAGCTAGAGCAGCTTTCCTCGAAGCCGGTGTGCCGGTGCCGGTGGCCGAGGTGGTCAAGCTCTCTACCTATAGTCAACTCGCGAAAGCGGCTGCACAAGGGGAAATTCCCGGCTCATCTGCCGGCGGCGAGCAACCCAAGTTCACGGCCTTTGCAATGACGCCCGATGGCCCCCGCCATGTCATCGTCAAGTTCAGCGAACCCGATCAAGGCTTGGTGCAGGAGCGCTGGCGCGATTTGCTGCTTGCCGAGCATCTGGCACTACAGACCTTGCATGTGGGCGGTGTGCCGGCGGCGAAGACGCGCATCATCGACAGCGACACGCAGCGCTTCCTGGAGGTAGAGAGGTTCGATCGTACAGGGCTGCATGGCAGGCGTGGACTGATTTCGCTCGCGGCATTGGATGCCGCTTTCGTCGGTGCAGGAACAGGCTCATGGCCCGAGATCGTGCGTCGCCTGGTCGATGCCGGGCATCTGCAAGCACAAGCAGCTCATCAAGTAGCGGTGTTGTGGGCCTTCGGCACCCTGATTGGCAATTCCGATATGCATGGTGGGAACCTGTCATTCCTCGTCGAACAGGGCAGGCCTTATGCGATGGCTCCTGCCTATGACATGTTGCCGATGGCACTGTCGCCCAGAAGCGGCGGAGGACTGCCCGACGCGCTGGCAGCCGTGAACATCAGCGCCATCGTGCCGGACGATGCGTGGCGCAAAGCTGATGCATTGGCGCGGGAATTTTTGTTGCGGGCAAAAGCGCACGCGGGATTCAGCGCGCGGTTCCTGCCTTTGATTGACGGGCTCGCTGCACACGTCGAATTGGCGAGCAGGAAAATCCGCCGTCTGGCGTCGTAGTGAATCCGCTCAGGGGGATGGAACAGGCGTGGGGCACTGCGAGTGTCAGGCAGGGCCAGATCCGCATCTTCCAAATAAAAATGCCTCCGCTCAGCGTACCGAACGGAGGCATTGTCTTCTGCAGCAGGCGCTGTTTTACTTGTGCCAGCGGTCACCCATCTTCGCGAACTGGCCAGCATCGTGCGACATCAGCACTTGCGCGCCTTCGAGGTCGCGCATCATCTTGATGCGGTTCACGGAGTCGCTGAAGTCTTTCACGCTGTAGTTCAGGCCCGACACGT